>X199_Human__coassemble_1652_pt1 | contig 253480 bp, 217 predicted proteins | sample X199_Human__metabat2_low_PE_011 | metagenome-assembled genome bin X199_Human | reverse complement strand
CAGCATTATATGTATCGCATCCTGCGTAGTATCAAGAATCGTTTTGGCAGCACAGGTGTATTTGTTCTGCTTGTATTATCGTATGTAATATATATATCTTGTCAATATTATCGAATTGAAGACAATAAAATATATACAGATGAAATCTATAATAATACACAAGAAACATTAGTGGTAGGTAAGGAATATGCCATTACTACTTATAACATTGGCTTTGGAGCGTATAATCATGATTTTTCCTTTTTTATGGATCAAGGTAAAATGTTAAGCGGTGAGAAAGTGAAAGGAAAACTATCTAAGGCTACATCAAAAGAGATTGTATTGACTAATACAAGAGGTGCTATTGAAGAAATTACCGCTTTCAATCCTGATTTTGCTTTTTTTCAAGAAGTTGACACTAATTCTACAAGAAGCTTTCAAGTAAATCAATTTAAAATGCTTCAGGAATCATTAGCTAAAATGGCTAGTGTACATGTATCTAATTTTCATTCTGCTTATTTATTTTATCCTATTTTAGACCCACATGGAGTAGTAAATAGTGGTATTGCAACTTTTTCAAAATATAAAATTGATAAAGTCATTCGAAAGTCTTTAGAGATAACTGATGCTTTTCCTAGTAAGTTCTTCGATTTAGATCGTTGCTTTAGTGCAAGTTATTTGAAGACTAATCATGATAACTATTTAGTAATTGTGAATGTTCATTTATCAGCATATGATAAAGGTGGTGTTTATCGAAAAAAACAATTACAACAACTGAATTCTTTTTTAGAAGTTGAATATCAAAAAGGTAATTATGTTGTTTGTGGTGGAGATTTTAATCATGATATTGCTAATAGTATGTATGTATTTGAAACTAAACAAGAAAAACCAGAATGGGTGTATGCGTTAAATAATGATGATTTGAATGAAAATTTTAGTTTTGCAACAAACAATAATATTCCTACATGTAGAAGTACTGATATGCCTTATGAAAAGAATGTTAACTATACTGTTGTGTTAGATGGGTTTATTGTTTCTAAAAATGTTGATGTGATTATGGTTGAGAATGTAGATACAAATTTTGAGTATAGCGATCATAATCCTGTATATATGAAATTTGTTTTAAAATAGTTTTTTATAATTAAAGGTATTAAATTTTTAAAAATAACAAATAATATAAATAATTTAAGGAGGTTAATATGAAAAAAATTAGAAATTTATTATTCGTTGTTTGTTTACTTATCAGCCTTGGAGTTTTTACTAGTTGCAAGAAAAAGGTTGAAACTAGTGGAACTGGCTATGGAATTGTTCACAAAGATTATGTAGGAGTTGCTAGCATAAAAGTAAAGGATGAGAAGGTGACTAGTTTATCTTTTGAAGAAGTATATCTTCCTGAAAACTGGGCACAAGTTAGCGATAGTATTGATGAAAATCTATATTTTAAAGCTACGGGTTCTCATGGTGAACTAACATTGGCAAAATATTTGGTAATTGGTGATAAAAATTTTACAGGTAGCGTTGATAGTGATAATGCACCCGTATATAGTGCAGAAGGCATTACCAATTTAAAAACTTGGATTAATACCAGTGAAGACAATGCAAAATGGTATGCAACGAATGTTTTAGATGGAAAGGCAAAAGTAAGTGATGCCCAATTTAAAGATGTAACATTTGATTATTATGGCAAAACAACTGGTTTTACAAAATCTGCTACTAATTATTGGCCAGCAGGTAGTGTTGGACTTGGTTGGAAAAAGAATATGGAAGAACTTGCCAATACACTAGTTGGTAGCAAAATGAATTTTGATGAAACTAAAATAGTATTAGATGAAAATAGTAAGACTTGGAAATTTGATCAAATTCAATCTAAAGCAACATTAGTTGATGCTAAAGATTATTATCAAGTTGCTAAAAGAGCATATAATGCAGCTACCAAAAAATAGTTTTTAATGCCTAGAAATAGGCATTTTTAAAAAAATAAAAATATTTTGAATTTAATACTAAAAATTAACAAAATTCGACTTAACAATTATGTATAATATAAATGCTTCTGATATTTGCTTGGGGGGGAAAATATTTGAAGCTCTTTTTTTTTATAAAAAATAAAACCTTTTCTCTTATATAAATGTTGCATTATTTTATAAAAGTGATATAATAGTATCGATGAGAAAGAAGGAATAAAATGAAATTATTTGTAACAGTATTAGTTGATGGTGAATATATGCCTAAAATATTAAAAAAATTGTCTGATAATCATTTTCATGGCAGTGTTATGCCGACTCTTAGTATTAAAAAGGCGCTTTTAACCAATAACATAGAACCTGTACCAATGTTTGGTGGTATTAGTAAAGTTATTGAATACGATCATTCACCAAGACCTATGGTATTTGTTGTTGTAAAACATGATGATGAAGTAAAAAAATTAGCTAGTCTTATAAATGAAGCCACTGGCGGTATCAAAGATAAGGGCTTTATGTATTCACTACCTATAGATTTTTTAGAAGGTATTGAATAATATGACCATTATTTTAAGTATTGCAATTGCCCTTGTGGCAGGATTGATTTCTACTAGAATTGTTAAATTATTACATTTACCTAATGTTACGGGTTATCTTGTAATAGGATTAATCATTGGACCATACTGTTTGAAATTGTTAAATGAAGATACTGTTAAGAATTTATCAATCATAGTAACGATTGCTTTAGGCTTTATTGCTTTTTCAATTGGTGGTGAATTTAAAATATCAAGTTTAAAAAAACTTGGTAAAAGTATTTTTACAATTACTTTTGCTCAAAGTTTTATGGCATTAATTTTAGTTGATATTTCGATTGTTTTAGTTTTTATTTGTTTGCGCAATTATAATCAAGGCAATCTTGCCTTAGCTCTTGTGTTAGGCGCAATTGCTACTGCTACGGCTCCTGCTGCAACCTTAATGGTTGTAAGACAATATAAAGCAAAAGGAATTGTAACAGATACCTTACTTCCTGTGGTTGCTTTAGACGATGCGTTTGGTCTTATGTTTTTTTCTGTTTCTTTTGCGATTGCTAAAGTATTTGCAACTGGTGATAAAATTACAGTTATGAATATTTTAGTATATCCACTTGCTGAAATAGTTTGTTCTCTTTTAATTGGTTTTGCAATTGGTAGTCTTTTAGCATTATCAATGAAATGGTTTAAATCGAGAGCCAATAGGTTAATTTTAATGATTACTGCGGTTTTACTAGGTGTAGGATTATGCGAATTATTTGAAAATTTTCCATTTAGTTTATCATCATTATTAGTTTGTATGATGATTGGCGCTGCTTTTTGTAATTTGAATCAAAGTGCCTTAGGAATAATGGATGGATGTGAAAAATGGACACCACCGCTATTTATGTTATTTTTTATTTTGTCAAGTGCAGAATTAGATATAACCTTACTTGCTTCAATTGGTATTGTTGGAATTGTATATTTAATTTCAAGAAGTATAGGTAAGTATTTTGGTTCTTATTTGGGTGCTAAAATTGTTCATGCTGATAATAATGTAAAAAAATATTTGGGTTTTGCGCTGTTGCCACAAGCTGGTGTGGCTATTGGCATGGCTCAAATGGTTTCAAGCAAATTTTCAGTTATTAACCCCAATATTGCTAAGCAAGTTGTGACTATTGTTCTTTGTGCAACTTTGATATATGAATTGTTTGGACCTGTTTTAACTAAAGTAGCTTTAACAAAAGCAGGAGAAATTCAAGTAGAACCAAAAAAGTTAAAATCAAAAAAAGAAGATATAATAATTACAAATTAATAAAAACTGTCAGATGACAAGATGTCATTTGACAATTTTTATTAAAATTATAGAAAAAAGAATGATAATATGATACAATATACGAAAATTATGATAAAGGAGAAAAACATAAGTATGAAAGAAAAGCAAGTATTAGAGTTAGCCAATATTTTAGGATATCATATAGAGAAAAAAACAATTTATGGCGTAAATAATGGATATCATTTCTCTTTAAATCTGTTATCGAATAAAAAGATACCTACTTATCAAGTATCTATATTAGTTAATAAAGTTATGACTTTAGATAATATCAAAACTATAAGAAAAGAATTACAATCCGTTGTTAGTATGAATGAAGAACATAATGCTTTTCTTTTACAAGCACTCATTAATTTTCCTAAAGAAAATGAGAATAAAAAAGACTTTTTTATAGAATTTATGAATACTCTTACGAAAGCATTACAAAAAGAGAATATTGATGATTATAATAGGTGTCTATTTTGTAATGATGATAAAGAAAAGGAAGAAAAGGAATGGGTTGTAATAAGAAAACTATATGTGTTATCTCACCAATCTTGTGCAGAAGAAGAGTTGAAAACAACAAAAGAGAAATCCAATAGATTGAAAATGAGTCTATTAGGAGGAATAATAGGGGCATTTATTGGGTTTATTCCAGCTTTTCTTGCTTTAATATTTGCGGATTATTTTATCGGTGTGTTATATGCACTATCTCCTATTTGTGCTTATCTTGGTTATACACTTGGTAAGGCTCCTTTAAAATGGTATACTACTTTATGCGTTGCTATATCATCATTTTTGGCAACAATTGTAGCTACGATATGTTTTTTGGCCATTTTAGCCAATACCAATGGCGAAAGTCTAATAGGTTATATCCGTAATCCTGATAATCAATGTTATACTATCGTATTACAAAGTATATTATTTGATATAATCGGAATTTTTATATCTTGGGGGTTTATTACAAGAACAAAGAATCATTAAATTAAAATAGTACAAACTATTTGCCTAAAGCATTTAGTTTGTACTATTTTTTAATCTTCAATAATAATATTTCGTAACCAACGTCTAGCAATAAATTTATGACCTTCTTCAGTAGGATGAACACCATCAATTGAATAAAATGTAGGTTGATGTTTAATGCAGGCACTAGCAAAAGAACCATCTAATGCAATATATTCTTGCGCATATTCTCTTGCTAAACGTCTAATAATATCAACCTTTTGCCATAATTCTTCACGCATTTTAGTGAGTTCTGGTGTAATATCAATAATGAATGGTTCAATAATAATAATAGGAACGTTAAAATCAGTTTTAATTTTTTCAAGAAGAGATCTAAAATTATTTTCAAATTCTTCATTGGTAGTTTCAATTCCTTTAGAATAGTGATGCCAAACATCATTCATACCAATATATATAGTGACAACATCGGGTTTGACTGCTAGGACACTTTCTTCATATTGTTCTAACAAATTAATCGTTCTATTTTCATCAACACCACGATTCACAACCTTTATACGATAATTTTTAATTGCATCATTGATTCTTTCAACATAACCATGTCCTAAATCATTCGGATTATTTAAATCTCGATCTGCTCCTGTAATGCAATCTCCAAGAAATAAAATAGTACTCTTTTTCTTAATTTCCATTTTGCAACCTCACTATTTAATTATATATATTATATCTAAAAATAAAAGATATTTCAAACAAAACAATCAATAAAGTGAAAACGCATTCAAAATATTAGTGGTTTTGTTTTTTTAAATCATAATCATCTAAAAAATGATATTGAATTGAATCCGTATGATAACCAATAATTGTATTTAAATTTACATTATGAAAGCTATGAAAAATATTTTTATCAATGTCTTTATATTTTTTTCTAAGGTCAGATATGAGTAGTTTAATCTCTTTTCTTTTAGAAGAGTCTTGATATAAGTTGTTTTTTGTAAAATCACATGCACATTGTAAAAATTCTAATTCATTATACTTACACCAATCAACAATGCTTTGCTCTTTGACCAAATAAAGAGGTCTAATTAATTCCATTTGATGATAGTTTTTGCTTATTACTTTAGGCATCATTGTTTTATATTCTGCTCCATAAAACATACTCATTAATACAGTTTCAATTACATCGTCAAAATGATGACCTAAAGCAATTTTATTGCATCCTCTTTTTTGTGCCTCACTATATAGAAATCCTCTTCTCATTCTAGCACATAAATAGCAAGGAGATTCATCAATTTTTTTTACATAATCAAAAATATTAGAATGAAAGAAATCTAGATGAAGATTTAATAAAATAGCGTTTTGTTTAATTTTTTCTACATTTTTAGTACTATAACCAGGATCCATACATAAGTAAACAAGATCAAATTTAACGTTTCCGTGTTTTTGTAATTCTTCCATACATTTTGCCAGTAGCATGGAATCTTTACCACCGGAAATACATATTGCAATTTTATCATTTTCTTCAATCAATTTGTATTCATCAATTGCTCGTATAAACATTCGCCAAATTTGAGGCCTAAATTTTTTAATAATACTTTGTTCAATTATTTGATATTTTTCCATACTAACCTCATTATATATATTTATATTATTATATCTAAATAAATTATTTTTTTCAAGTAAATAATTTCATTCATAATCAGAAATAATTATTTTTAAAAAACAAAAAAATTTATGAATAAAATACTTATAAATATTGAAAAATATATATGAATATGGTATAATTAAATTACCTGGAGAGTTCGCATTTTCACTTATTTTTTGAGCGACCCGAACAGAACACACTTAGGGAACAAGATTTTACAAGCGTTGAAGGCCTATAGACAATAATAGGAATCCCAATGTAAAATTGCTAGTTTACCACCTTATTTTAGATGCGGTTGCGCATCTTGTGATAACGGCTCATCTGGGTATTTATTTTGGAGGAAAAATGCAAATAGAAAAACTTAAAAAAACGTGTGGCTTAATATTATATATAAAAAGTATTATTCAATTAGTTGTAACAATTATTCTTTTTTTTGGTGGTATCTTTTTAATTGTTGAAGGGCAAAAAGCAAAGAATAATACCAATCCTTCTAGTGGACTTGACAATCAAATTGCTGCTTGTAGTTCAGCTTTTGCTTCAGTTTTAGTTACCGCTATTGGAATCATATCCTTAATTGTTGCAATTGTATTGGGTATATGCGCAATTGTTTATTTGATTCATTCACGAAAAATTTTATATTTAAATGACTATCAAAAAAAATCAACAATTACACTATTAGTGTTTGAAATACTATATATATTTGTTTCAACTATAGGATTGATTATTAGTATAATACATATTCAAGATACTGTATTATGGCTTATTGTAAGTTTGATTGTGTTTATACAAAGTTTAGTAACCACTATTTTATTAGTAAAGTATGTAAGAACAAATCAAATAAAGATATAAGAATTGATGTAAGGAGATTCTCCTTGCATTTTTCAATACTAATTAGTTTTAAAAATTTGCATTTTATGTTAAAATAAAATTATAGAAAATACTTGGAGGTATGAAAAGATGAATTGGGATTTAACATATCATTTTAAAAATCAAGAGGAATTTGAAAAAAGTTTAGAAAGTGTAAATCAATTAGTTGAGCAATTCAAAGAGTATGAGGGTAAGTTATCAAATGAAGAGTATTTTGTTAAATATTTTTTGTTAACAAGACAATTTGAAAATGATGCTTCTCGGGTTTATCAATATGCATCACTAAAAAGTGATTTAAATAAAAAGGATGTAGAAAATGCCGCAAATCTGAATAGATGTAGAATGGTATTATATACTTTATCAGAAGTTGTATCCTATGCTGAACCAGAAATCATTTCTATTGGTGAAAAAAAAGCAATGGAATTTGTTGATAGAAATCCAGAAATTGAAGAATTTCGTTTTAGTTTAGAAAAACTTTTCCGTGGAGCTAAACATGTATTAGATGCTAGTAGTGAAAAACTTTTATCATTGTATGCACCTATAACATCTAGTGCTGCAGAACTTTATAGTGCGCTTGCAGTAGGAGATGGCAAAAGTCAAGATGTAAAATTAAAAAATAAAAAAGTAGTCACTGTTACTCAAGGTAATTATCGTTCTTTAATTGCATCAAGTGACAATGCAACAGATAGAAAAAAAATATTTGAAGCAGTGTTTAAAACCTTTGATGAACATAAGACAACTTATGCTACGATTTATAATAATGTTCTACAAACAAATAAGGCTACATCAAAAGCTAGAAATTATGATTCAGTTTTAGAAAGTTATTTATATAATGACAATATTCCAACAAAAGTATTTACAAATTTAATTGAGGTTGCTGGAAAATATAATAAATCATTAAAAAAATATATACGTCTTCGTAAAAAATATTTAGGATTAAAACAATATCATACTTATGATCGGTTTTTAGAACTTGCACATTCTAATAAAGAATATACATATGAGGAAGCAAAGGAACTTTTCTTTCATTCTATTTCGCAATTTCCACAAGATTTTCAGGACAAAGCTCATGAAGTATTAAGGGATGGTTTTGTTGATGTAATGGAAAAGGTTGGGAAAAGAACAGGAGCATATTCATCAAGTGTTGCTAATCTTCATCCATTTATTTTACTGAACTTTGATCATACTTTAGATAGTGTATTTACGGTTGCTCATGAGGCAGGTCATTCTATTCATTCTATGTATGCAACTCAAACACAACCAACGATGTTGCAAGATTACACGATTTTTGTGGCAGAAATTGCTTCTACTTTTAATGAACATACGCTACTTGATTATTTCTTATCTTTGCCTGATGCAACAAAAGAAGAAAAAATTATGGTAATTCAAAAAGCAATTGATGAAATTATGAGTACATTTTATCGTCAAACATTGTTTGCTGAATATGAATATTTAGCTAATCATGAAGTGGCTAAAGGGAATCCTATCAATCATCAAGTTTTATCACAAATTATGATTGATTTATATAAAAAATATTATGGCTTAGATATTACAAAAGAAGAAGTGAAACAATATGTTTGGGCCTATATTCCTCATTTATTTTATACGCCATTTTATGTTTATCAATATGCAACATCTTTTGCGGCAAGTTTTAAAATATATAAGGATGTTAAGGAAAAAGTACCAGGAGCATTTGATCGATATATAAATTTATTAAAATCTGGTGGTTCAAAATATCCGGTTGATCAAGCAAAAGAAGCAGGGGTTGATTTTACAAAAAAAGATGCCTATATGGCAGTTGTTGAGCGAATGGATAATTTAGTAGAGGAACTCGAAAAATTATTGAATGCATAATGATAAATAAAAAAGAATGAATCAAAATTTTTGATTCATTCTTTTTTTTGTTTAGTTATCTTGACTGTTTTTAATATATGATGAAGGGTAAACATGATTTATCAATTTGATAGCAGGAAGTAAGGCACACATTACTGCACATACAACAGCAGCTGATATAAATACGTATGGTGCATTGTAAGCAAATGAAGCAGCCCAACTATATTCATAAAAAATAACAGAGTCAATAGAACCACAGAAAAATCTAATAACGGCTGCAAGTGCAATAGAACCTACTAAAACAGAGTATGCAATAATAATATTATATTTATTATTTTTATTGAATTTTTTATAAATAAAATTAGCAAAAATTCCCAAAATTCCTACTGAACCATAGGCAACAAAATACTCTAATGGAAAAAATTGAAATCCATAACCATCAATAATACAAGTAGTTATAGCATATATAATACCACCACCTATAAAACCTTTAAACCACCCATGCCTTAAAGCAATGATGTATAATGGTAACATTGAAAGATTGATTGAACCTCCAGTTGCCCCAAGAGGAATTTTACAAAATTGATCAAGAACGATTGCTAGACTACATAAAATTGCTATTTCTGCGATATCGTTAATGTTAAAACCAAAAGTCGCTTTTTTCATTTTTCATACCTCCTATAACAAAAAAATTCTTTGGTTGAATCCAAAGAACATTGCTAAGAATGCGTGTTTAAACACGCGATTTCCCTACGCTAGCATTACCTAGATCAGGTTTTGGGTCGTTAACTAAATAACCTCTCAGCAAATGCTCCCCATTGGATGTTTAAATGATTTACATCAAACATCTTAATTATACTATTATTTTAAAATATATAAAGTTAATTGCATTTATAAATAAAAAGCACTATAACATAAAATCGTTATAATGCCTTTTATTTATTTTTTAATCTACTTTTTGTTGTTCATCTACAATAGACCACCAATTCGTACCATCATCTTTTGGAAGAGCTATCCAACTAAAATCTTCTCTTTCAGAAGAATATGGTGGATATTCTGGATGAGCATAGCCAGTAATTCTAGCATCATTTAATGACCAACGTTTAATAGCAACTTGATCTGATGTATTTCCTTCAATAGTGTATACATATAAATCGTCAGAATAAATGACAATACCGGTATGTGACATACCACTGCTTAGAAAAAATACAATATCACCGGTTGCTGGTTGATAATTGGTTGCTTTTTGCTCAGAGGATACATTGTTTTCTAATTTTTCGGTAAAAGTATAGTCTTGTACAAAATGCATTATTCCTTTTTCAGTACACCATTTCATACCAGCGTAACATCCTTGATATTTGCATAAAATGTCATTTGACAAACCACTATGATACCAACACCAAGAAACGAACATTGCACACCATGGTTGTCCATTATTAGGATACCATTCTCCATATTTTTGATAGTTATTTCCTGTTTCATGAACGCCATTTTCACGAAGAGCCATATGGATAAATCTAGAAATATAATCTGCTTCAGTTTCGCCAATAATTGTAATTACATAATTTATTTTTTTTGTATCATCGCTTGGATTGGTTGGATCATAAACAGTAATGGTTACATTACCTTCTTTTTTAAGAGTAACAACACCCTGATCGGTTATAACAGCTGTTTTTGAATCAGAACTAATCCATTTTAATTCAGAATTTTGGCAAAGAGAATTAGCAATTTGAAATTGAAATTGTTCACCTGCTTTAACAATTCCTGTTTCATCTTTTCCATAAAGAATAACAAAGGAGTTGGCACTCACAACACTAATTTCAATACTACTTGTAATTCTTTTATCTAATTTAGAAGTAATTGTAACAGTATCTGTACCATATTGTGTTGCAATTAATTTTTTATCCTTGTTTAAAGTTAAGATATTCCCGTTTTCAAAAGTAATGTCAAAATCATTTATTGATTCTTCTTTCAGTTCATTTAGATTTCTGAAAAATATAAAGGTACTATCATTTAATTCCATTCTTGTTGAGGTAACATATATAGAAGGTTGTTTGCTAATCACTTCAATATCAAAACTAACTTTACTTAAAGGATCTGTTTTGAGGGTAAGGGTAATAGTAGTCAAACCAATATTGAGTCCTTCAATTAAACCATAATTATCCATTGAAATAATATTTTCTTTAGAAAATTCAACGTAAAAAGCCGTTAAATCATAATAATTTTTAACAATTAATCTTGTTTTAGAACCGACACTGATATAAGAATGATTTAAAGTAGCTTCTATAATAGTAGATGGTTTTAAAGGTTCTCCCTCAGTTATTTGGCATCTTGTACAAGTTTTAGGAGCAGTAAGGGTTGCTTCTGTCCATTGATGACCTAAGGCAACTCCTTCAGTTTCACCACATCTTTGACAATATTTAGCTATTGTACATGTAGCATCAATCCAATTATGACCTAAAGCATTTCCTTCGGTTTCACCACATTCGGTACATACTTTAGCATTAAGGCAAGTAGCCTCTTGCCATATATGTTGATGTTGTTCTTTTTTATCACAACCAAAACATAGCAATAACGAAAAACTAGAAATGATGATAATCAAAAACTTAATTTTTTTCATTTATTTTCTCCTCGTCTATTTTAATATATTTTAATTTATATATATTGATTATATCAAAAAAAACTTAAAAAAGCAATACAAAGATAGTTAACTTGCAAAAGAAATGAAAAATATGATATAATTAATATTGAAAAGAGGGGATTAATATGAAAAAAATAGTATTATTTTTGATAAGCATTGCTATATTATTCATTGTAGGATGTGAAAATACAATAACTTTACCACAATTGGATGGCAAATCAAGAGCTGAAATTGAGGAAATCATGAAAGAATATGATATCAACTATGAATTTAAATTTTCTGATAAAATAATTACTTCTACAGATGATTTAGATAAATTTGTTAAATATAATGGTAGTTATAAGGGAGGATCTACTTTTCCACTTGGTAATTTTTTAACTATTTATACAACTGTTTTACCATTATATCCACATCTTTATAAAGAACTAGAAATGGATTTTGAATGGGAAGGTAAAAGTTTTATAGATGATGGCGTTGGTGAAGTAGAATTAGTGTATGCTACAGATGGTGATACCGCTACTTTCAAAGATAAAATTACAGGTGAAAGTTTTCGGTTGCGTTTTTTAGGAATCGATACACCTGAAACTCATGCAGGAGAAGACCCTTGGGGATTAGATGCTTCTGAATATACAAAAAAGCGATTAGAGAATGCTACAACAATTGTATTAGAAGCAGAAGGTGCTAGAACTGAAACATATGGAAGGTATTTAGGATTTGTCTGGGTTGATGGGGAGTTACTCAATTTAGAAATAATTGAACAAGCATATAGTAATTCAACTCTTAGTAAATCTAAATATAAAGATGTTTTTATGGAAGCATCAATTTACTCGATGAAAACAGGTAGACGTTTTTTTGGTGAAACAGACCCTAAATATGATTATGAGAATAGAAGGTTTTACTAATATGAAATATGACACATTTATCTTTGATTTAGATGGCACTCTCTTAAATACAATTGATGATTTAACGGATAGTTTAAATTATGCTTTAAAGAAAAATAATTTAAATGAATATAAAGTTGATGAGGTAAAATATTTTGTTGGCAGCGGTATTAAAGTCATGATTGAAAGAGCTTTAAAAGAAAATATTAAAGATTTTGATGCTGTTTATCATGATTTTTTAACACATTACAAAAAAAATAATGCCAATAAAACCAGACTTTACCCAGGAGTTTTGGAAACAGTTAGAATCTTAAAACAAAAAGGCATTAAAATGGCAATTGTTTCTAATAAATATCAACAAGGTGTACTAGATATTTGTATTCCACTACTTGGCAAATATATTGATGTAATGGTGGGTGAACAAGATGGATTAGATAAAAAACCAAGTGCTGATATGGTTAACTATGCAATACAAAAACTGAATGCTAGCAAAAATTCTATTGCATATGTTGGTGACAGTGATATTGATTATTTAACTTCTAAGAATGCCAAACTTGATTTCATAGGTGCAGCTTGGGGGTTTAGAGGAAGACCTTTTTTAGAAGAATTGAAAGCTACTTACGTAATTGATAAATTTACAGATCTTTTACAAATGATTGAGTAGATAGGTTGATAAGATTTTGTATAATGAAATATATTAGTATTAGTACTAATATATTTTTTTCATATTTAGGAGAAAATAATTTCAAATTATGATATAATAATAGTGGTAATAAATATATGTAAGGAAATGATGATATGAAAATAATAAAGTATGTATGTTTAGTTATTACAATTGTTTTAAATTGTTATTTAATTTATCATTCAACTCTTCCTGGTGAGGTTTCATCAAGTAAAAGTGAGACTGTTACAGATTCGGTTGTTCATGTGATTGATAAAGTGAATCCTTCTAATGATTCAATTATTAAAAAATATGGAAAAAATACAATTCATTTATTTGTAAGAAAAATATTTGGCCATTTTGGAGCATTTATGGTATGTAGTTTTTTTGCTTTAATGACAATGATCTTTTTTTTGAAAAATAATTATTTAAGATTTGGACTAGCTTTTTTAAATGGAGTTTTTTTAGCGGTTTTAACTGAGTTCATCCAGTACAACACTATAGGAAGATATGGTACCATAAAAGATGTATGTATTGATCTTGCAGGATATAGTTCAATGATGATAATTATTGGTGTTATTATGATTATCATTTATTTAGTAAGAAAGGGAAAAAGAAATGATGAAAAAAAATATATATGATTCAATTGCTAGTACATCAAATGCGATAGGAGTTTGTGCCTTAGTTGCTGATAAAAAGCGTATTTTAAATACGTATTGTTATGGAAAAAGGTCATTAGAGGAAAACCTTTTGACAACACCTGATACGATTTATCGAATAGCTTCTATTTCAAAGGTGGTTGTTGCTATTGCCGCCTTAATGCTATATGATGATGGGCTTCTTGATATATATAAAGATATTAGCGATTATTTAGGTTATAAGGTTCGTAATCCCTATTTTCCTGATGATGTGATTACGACTGAAATGTTGATGACTCAAACATCTAGTATTAATGATGGTCAAGATGATCAATTAGGATATGACGGTGTGAATGGACCAAGTTTTTATGTTGAGTTAAAACGACTTTTAACTGATCAGAATTATGAATATTATACAAATAAAACATATTTAAATGTGCATCCTGGATCAACTTTTTGTTATTCAAACTTTGGATGTGGAATTTTGGCTTGTATTGTAGAAAAAGTATCTGGAATGTATTTTACTGATTTTATCAAAGAGCGGTTATTTAAGCCAATGCATTTGGATGCGGGCTTTCGAATAGATGATATTGAAAAAATAGATATGGTTGCAAGTTTATATAACGAAGAGCTTACATTAATTAGAGATAAAAATCTTTTTCAAAAAGCGGTTTTTCCTCGTTATGCAATTGGTGATAATTTTAGAGGTCCTGCTGGGGGATTATTTATTAGTGCAATTGATCTTTCTAAAATAATGCAAATGTTAATGAATAATGGAATGTATGATGGAAAAAGATATTTAAATGAAGATACTGTTAAAAACATGAAGAGTATTCATTGGAAAACACTTTATCCACAAGGGCTTTATAAACAAAAGGGACTCCAATTATTGATATTAGATGATTATGGTAAAAGACTATATGGTCATACTGGGAATGCATATGGACTTAGAAGTTTTATGTTATTTAATGATGCATATGGATATATCTTTTTATGCAATGGTGCTAAATACAAAATGATAAGAGAAGATTTTTCTTTCATTCAAGAAGAGTTTTTAAAACAGTTGATGAATGAATAGTAAAGTATAATTTGTAAAACCTATTGTTAGTAAAATTGTAATCGTTTTATAAAGTTTGTTTTTTGACAAAAAACAAGTAATTTAGTAAAATTTACAACGTAAAGAAGGTATCTATATGAAAATTAAGAACATAGCGATTATTGCACACGTCGATCATGGTAAAACAACATTAGTAGATCAGTTATTGCAATCAACTCAAACGTTTAGAGAGAATGAATATGTAACCAATTGTGTAATGGATTCAAATGATATTGAAAAAGAACGCGGAATTACTATCCTCGCTAAAACAACAGCAGTTCATTATAAGGATTATAAGATTAATATATTAGATACACCAGGCCATGCTGATTTTTCTGGTGAGGTGGAAAGAATTATGGGAATGGTGGATGGTGTATTACTTGTAGTAGACGCTTATGAGGGAACGATGCCTCAAACAAGATTTGTATTAAAAAAAGCGTTAGAGTATAATCATAAGGCTATCGTAGTTATTAATAAAATTGATAAACCATCAGCAAGACCAGCTGTTGTGATTGACCAAGTTTTAGATTTGTTTATTGATCTTGGCGCAAACGATGAACAACTAGAATTTCCTGTTGTATATACATCAGCTGTGAATGGTACATCTAGTTTATCAGAAGATATCGCTACTCAGTCTAAAGGAATGATTCCTCTTTTAGATATGATTTTAAAAGAAATTCCTGATCCAATTTATGATTATGATGCACCTCTTCAATTTCAACCGGCTTTACTTGACTATAATGATTATGTAGGTAGAATTGGTATTGGTAGAATTACAAGAGGAAAAATGCATTTAAATGAGATGGTTTCTTGTGTTAGAGTTGATAAAAGTATTAAAAAATTTCGTATTCAAAAGATCTATAGTTTTCTAGGACTAAAAAAAATTGAAGTTGAAGAAGCGGATGCAGGTGATATTGTTGCTATTGCAGGTTTGGATGATATATATGTTGGTGAAACCATCTGTAAAGAAGGTTTGGAAGAGGCCTTACCTTTAATTAAAGTGTCAGAACCTACAGTACAGATGAATTTTGGTACAAACACATCACCGTTTGCGGGAAAAGAAGGCCAATTTGTTACAGGTAGAAAAATTGAAGAACGACTTTTTAGAGAAACGCAAAGGGATGTTAGTTTAAGGATCAATCGTGTCGATAATAAAGAAGAATGGATTGTATCAGGAAGAGGAGAACTGCATTTATCAATTTTGATTGAAAATTTAAGAAGAGAAGGTTTTGAGTTTCAAGTTTCTAGACCAAGAGTTATTTTAAAAGAAATTGATGGGGTAATCAATGAACCATACGAATATGTTCAAGTTGATGTTCCTGATGAATATATTGGTTCTGCAATTGAAATGTTTGGTAATAGACGTGGCAATTTGGAAGGTATGAATAGTAAAGATGGACAAACAAGACTTATCTATACCATTCCTTCAAAAGGGTTGATTGGTTTTATGACAGACTTTTTAACTGCTACTCATGGTTATGGTATTATAAATCATACTTTTTTGGAATATCGTCCAGTTCAACCAGATGTTTTTATGGGTAGGAAACTCGGTGTTTTAGTTTCAATTAATCAAGGAATGGCTACCGCATATGCGTGTGGTGGAGTAGAGGATAGAGGAGAATTGTTAATTGAACCAGGAATTATGGTTTATGAAGGAATGATTGTTGGTATTTGTAATCGTGAAGAAGATTTAGCTGTTAATATCACAAGAGAAAAACAAATGACCAACCAAAGAAGTGCAACGAAGGATTCTACAACAGTTTTAAAAAAACCTAGAGTATTTAGTTTGGAAAATTATTTGTCTTTTATTGATGAAGATGAATTGGTTGAAGTAACACCAAATTCTATCCGCTTGCGAAAAATGATTTTAGATACTGTAGAAAGAAAAAAATATGATAGTACAAAATTAAAAAAACATTAAAAAACTTCTAACTAATAAATAATTAGTTAGAAGTTTTTCATTTTAATTTACAAAACTTTTTTTAAAAAATTGTTAATTCTTTCATTATCATTATGATTAAATATTTCATCAGGAGTGGCAAATTTAAGTATATGACCATGATCCATAAAAAGAATATGATCACTAATATTTTTAGCAAAATTGATTTCATGTGTAACAATAATAATAGTTTTACCACTTGTCGCAATAGTTTTAATAATATCTAAGATATCTTTAACCATCTCAGGATCTAATGCACTTGTTGGTTCATCAAATAACATTACTTCGGGATTCATTGCAAGCATTCTAGCAATTGCCACTCGTTGTTTTTGACCACCAGATAAAGTATTGGGATAATCATATATTTTATTTTCTAAATCTACCATTTTTAATAATTCTTTAGCTTTAGTTTCAGCCTCTGTTTTAGTTAATATTTTATGTACAACAGGAGCAAGGGTAATATTTTCTAAAACAGTTTTATGAGGAAAAAGTTCAAAATGTTGAAAAACCATACCCATTTTTAAACGAATTTTTTGCGCATTCTTATCCGTAATGCATTGGTTATTATAATAAACTTTGCCAGTATCTGGACGAATTAGATGGTTTATAATTCTCAAAATTGTGGATTTACCACTTCCTGATGGACCAATAATGCTAATAATTTCTCCATCTTTGATTTCTAGATTAATATCATTTAAAATAGTGGTATGATGAAAACTTTTATATATATGTTCAAGTTTAATCATAACGCAATACCTTCCTTTCAAATAATTGAAATAATTTAGAAATAATTAGAACAATCACAAAGTAGATGATTCCCATAATTAAATAAGCCATCGTATATTGGAAAGTGGCAGTTGCAATTTCTTTAAAAACTTTTGTCAATTCGACGGCACCAATAAAACCAACAATACTGGTTTCTTTGATTAGTGATATAAATTCATTACCAATTGAGGGGAAAGCATTTCTGATGGCTTGAGGAATAATAATTTTTTTCATCGTTTGGTTGTAACTGAATCCAAGACTAAGACCAGCTTCTAGTTGACCTTTGGGGACAGCATTGATACCCCCTCTTAAGATTTCACAAACATATGCTCCACTATTTAATCCGTAGGCAATAATGGCAATAGTTAGTTCTTGCCCCCTAACAGAGGCAAAAATAATAAAATAGATGATCAAAAGTTGTACCATTAAAGGCGTACCTCTAAAAATTGATAAATAATAGGAACAAAGTTTTCTTAAAATAATCATAATAACATGATTCGATTTGGAAAAATTTAAAATATTGATTAGGGTTCCTATAATAAGACCTAATATAAGACCACTAATTGAAATCATAAAGGTATTTAAAAGTCCTTTTAAAATACGTGAAGTACCATTTTTTTCAATAAAAACCAATTTAAATTTATTAAGAAGATTTTGATAATCAATGATTATAAAAATTAAAATCCCAACAAGAATAACACCAATCATTGTCAATTCAATTATTTTTGTTTTTTTATTGGTATGTGTCATTTCATTTATTCTCCAAAATACTGTTTCAAAAGAGATTCTAGTTGTCCATTTGTTTTAATTAATTCCAAAAATTCATTTAATGATTTCACTAAAGATTCATTTCCTTTTTTTACTCCAATAGCATACTCTTCTTCAGTTAAAGTAGTATCAAGAATTTGTAATTCACTATAAGACTTGGTCAGTTCAATAGCGGGTAGTTTATCAATAATTACGGCATCAATTTGACCATTATTTAAAGCCTTAATTGCAAGAGCCCCATTATCATAAGTCTGGCAAATAGTATTAGGAATGATTTCAAAATCCCAATCGGAATCTCCTTTTGCATAGTATTCACCAACCGTACCTGCTTGAGCCCCAATTGTAGCATTATTTTGTGATAAGGATTCTCTAATTTCTTCAATTGTTGTTCCAGAGATATTGCTATTTTTTTTCACAATAACCACTTGACTTGCAGAAAAATATCCATTAGAAAAACTTAACGATTGTTCACGTTTTTCATTCTTGGTTACACCTGCAATTACTAAATCGGCTTTATTACTGCTCACACTAAGCAAAGCACCATCAAAATCAATATTATTGATTTCAATATCAACTCCTAGATATTTAGCGTATAGTTTTATCAAATCAATATCAAAACCCGTGATGGTATCACCATCTAAGTATTCAAATGGGGGAAATTCCGCATTTGTTGCAACAATAATTTTACCATCTTTCATAATGTCATCTAAAGTTCTTTCTTTGCAACTACTAAGTACAAAACAAAAACTTAAAAGAACGAAACTAATAATAATTTTTTTCATAAGTATTCTCCTTTATTTATTTGGAATAGCATTTAAAAAATAATATAAAAAGCCTAACAAGGGCATCCTTGCTAGGCTTAATGTCTAATTATAAAATTAGAATTTTAGGACTAGCTTATAATTATGTACTCTATTGCTAGTCTCATAATTATGCTCAAGGATGTTACTCCTATCTTGTAAACAATTTAATATTAAATTTAAATTAATAATATTATAATTAAAAGACTAATAGGATGTCAATAAAATAAGAATATGAAAACGTTGTCATCATTTTATTATATCTTTATTTATAAAAATCTTGTGAAAAGGAATTCTTTATGTTATAATAAATAGGAATGAAAAGAGTGATAAAATGATATTACATGATCAACATCTACATTCAAAGTATTCTCATGATTCTAACGAAGAACTTATCAATTATATCGAGATTGCTAATAGAATGGGTTGTAAATATTTTGTTACTACCGAACATTTTGATCTTGATTTAGTAATTAATCATGAAGATTGGATAGTAGATTATCAGGCGTTAAAAAATGAGTTACAAATACATCAAAAAAATTATCCAAATATTTGCTTTTTATTAGGAATTGAAGTTGGCTACCGTAAAGACAAATTATTAGAAATTACCAAACAATTAAATAGTGAAGATTTCGATGTGATTAATTTAAGTATTCATGATAGCAAAGAAGAAGATTTTTATTGGTATAAATATTTTTTATCAGTAGGAGAAAAAGAACTTTTAAACAAATATTTTGATATAATGATTGAGGCGACAAGTAATTTTGATAAATATAATGTATTATCTCATATTGATTATGGTTTTAAAACCGTTTATTTGGTCAATAATAAAATAAAGATTAGTGATTTTGAAGAAAAAATAAAAAAAGTTTTTATGAATTTAATTAAGCATCATAAAGCATTAGAAATTAATACCAAAGTACAAGAAGCTATTCATGATATTAATCATACTAAATATTTACTTTCTTTGTACAGACAAATGGGTGGAGAAAAATTAACTTTATCTAGTGATGCTCATTCTAAAGAACGATATTTATCAAATTTTGATTATTATAAAAAGATAATCAAAGAATGTGGTTTTCACTATTTAGTTTATTTTGTGAAACAAAAAGAATATCATTATTCAATATAGGAGGAAAAATGACAGAAAAAGATTTTCGTAAATTGGTTACAGATTTAGAAATTTTAAATACCGAAAAACAAGAATTGCATTGTAGATTTGATAGATTACAAGAAAAATTAGCAAAACATCAAGATGATTATTTTAGAATAGTAAGTGTTAAAAAAAGTGGTTCTTGGGCAAAGGGAACGTTATTAAATGATGTTGATAAGATAGATATTATGGTTGGTATTGAATTGATTAAACCTAATAGTTTTGTTTTAGATAATTATTATGTTTTAAATGCTATTGAAAATATAATTATAGCGGAATATCCTAGCATTACTAAACTTAGCAATATTGATAGAAATCTTCAGTTCAATACTATTTCTTTTAAAGAAAATGATTTTACTATTTATTTACAAATTCGTTATTTAAATGATTTTTTTCAAATTACTGATGAAGAAAAACGCATCAATTTTGTGGAAATTGCTAATAAAGATTATACATATTTCCGAAATACGATTAAAATCATAAAGTATTATCGTGATGAACAAAAAATAAATATTTCGGGCTATATTTTGGAAATAATGTTGTATTATTCATTAAACGAATATTTTAAAGATAATCGCTATGAGGATTATTTAAATGGGTTTATAAAAACAATTGATGAATTGATAAAAGGAAATAAAATAGAAGTATCAAAAGATGTTTATCAAAAATTGAATGTTGATTCAAATACCAATGTAAAAAAAACATATATGGTTTTAGATGTTGCTAATCCTAATAATAATTTAACTGATAACATCAATGATTTATCTATTGGAGAGTATCGAAAATTAAAGAAAGTATTGTCTAAATTGATTGACAATAAAAATAGTTTATCAAATAATAGTAATGCAACAATAGTTTTAAATATTAATCCTCTACCAATCAAAGATACGAATGAATTTAGTTGGAGTTATCAAATTGAAGGTAGCAATTATAATAATACAGGTGGCGCTTATCAAAATAGTGAAGATCAACTATTATTGGCGATGTATAAGGGTTTATATAAAGGGTTAAGAGCAATTGTTGATAACAATTTAAATCGCAAAAATATTGAAGTGATATGTAAAAAGCAAAACATTTTAAAGTTGACAACAAATGTTTCACAAGAAAATTTATCTAGAATTAAAAATATTGAAGCGTATATTGAAAATAATGGCTTAATAATTAAATATAGATAAAGGAGAAAACATATATCATAGCTATCTTTTTATAGTTCATATTTGTGTGGTGTAATCGTACATTGTTTGAGTAAAGCACTATCGTTTTATTAGTTGAAGATTCATCTATACAATTAGTACAAATAAGAATGTTGTATGGATGTATAATAATGAAAGGATATCTTCACGTTTTAGTAACAAGAGGTATTATGTGAACAATTAAAATATGATTGTCGATGGCATATATAGATGTTTATCACTCAATTGTGAATGATTTATTTTAAAATTTTAACTTTCATATTCTTGAAAAAATTTAAATTTTTTTCAAATTACTTTAATTAATAGCAAAAAAGTGATATAATAAATCGATATTTAATGATAAAGGAGATTATTTATGGGTAGAGCACATGAAGTTCGAGCTGCATCAATGGCAAAAACTGCCGCAGCTAAATCAAAATTAAATAACAAATGGAGCCGTATCATTTATATGGCGGCAAAATCTGGTGTGCCTGATCCTGATCTAAATCAAAATTTAAAAAAAGAAATTGAAAAAGCAAAAAGAGAACAGGTTACTGCCGATGTAATTAAACGGGCAATTGAGAAAGCAAAGGGTGCTAATTTAGAAAGTTATGATTCAATGGTTCTAGAAGGATTTGGTCCTGGTAATTCAATGTTTGTTATTGAATGCTTGACTGATAATCACAATCGTACGCAAACTTCTGTAAAGGTTGCTCTTCAAAAATGTGGTGGCAAAATTGCTGGAAGCGGAAGTGTAACACATATGTTCAAAAATACTGCTATATTTTCAATTGATTTTATGAATGAAGAGGAAACTCTTGAAGCATTATTGCTTGCTGATTGTGAAGTTGAGGATATTTCTTCTGATGATGATGTTGTTACAATTACAGCACCAAGTACAGAATATGGTAAAATTAGAGAAACTTTGAAAGCAATGTTACCAGAAGGGAAAGATTTTTTAGAAGATACTGTTTCTTGGTTGCCTTTAAACTCAGTTCAACTTGAAACAGAAAAAGAAAAAGAACAATTGCAAAGATTGCTTGATTTACTTGAAGAAGATGATGATGTACAAGATGTATATCATAATGTTGTTAATTTTGATTTAGAAGAATCAGAATAGTAATAAAAACTAGGTAATAGATAGTTTATTATCTAGTTTTTTTATTTATTTTGCTTATTTTTCAGATTAAAGGAAACAAATGCAATTGTCTAAATAAGAAAATAAATAGACAAAAAAGAATAAATATGTTATAATTATCATATGGGAGAGTGTAAATATATGAATTTAATGCATTTAAAATATGTTGTCGAAATAGATAAAACAAGATCTATTAGCAAGGCAGCTGAAAATTTATATATGGGGCAACCTAATCTAAGCCGTTCAATTAAAGAACTAGAACAATCATTACAAATTACTATTTTTAAAAGAACGCCAAAAGGAATAGAGGTTACACCAGATGGTGAAGAGTTTATTCAATATGCTAAAAAAATTCTTGCCGATGTCGAAACGGTTGAAAAAAAGTATACTCAGAAAGAAAAGCATAAAGAAAAATTTTCCATTTTAGGGCCTCGTGCTAGTTATATTGGCTATTCTTTTGTCGAATTTATGCGTGGATTTGATTCTAAAAGTTTGATAGAAATAGTTTATAAAGAAACGAATTCTTTAAAAGCAATTAATAAAGTTTTACAAGGCGAATATAGATTAGGTATTATTAGATATCGTTCCTCTTTTCAAGATCAATTTAAAAAAATGTTTGAAGAAAAGGGACTTGATTATGAATTAATATATGAATTTAGACATCGTTTGATTGTTCATCAGAGTAGTCCTCTTTGTAAAATTGAAAATATTACTTATCGTGATTTAGAAAATTATATTGAAATATGTTATCCTGATCCGTATGTTCCTCATTTACCTTTTTCTGATGTGAAAAAAATTGAATTGCCAGATAGCATCAATCGAAGAATATATATATATGAAAGAGCTAGTCAATTTGATTTATTAGAAAATTTAGATAATACTTTTATGTGGGTTTCACCAGTGCCTAAAGAACTTCTTGATAAATATAATTTAGTAGAAATAAAATGTAATGATAATGTGAATGAATATCGAGATGTTTTAATATTTAGAAAAGGGTATCATTTGACTGATATTGATAAAAGGTTTCTTACAATTCTTTGCGATATTAAAAGAGAAGTGAATCAAGATTAAGTACTTATATGAAAATGATATAACCTTATTTTAATTTTATATTTTACAATTGAGAGGAAACATGATACAATACTATTGTAATAGTTAGTAAATATGAAACATAGCTCTTCCAATTAACTGATATATAACTCTAATTATTACGAAAAATCATCATGAGATGGTTTTTCATTTTTATAGTTTAATCGATATATTTTTATCGATATATAAATACTTATTATTTTTGAGTAAATAAATAAAAAATATTATCTTTATATTGTATAATAAGAAAGGAAGAAAAATGTTACAAAACGGAATTGCTAAATCTGTTCTTACAAGACTTCCCCTCTATTTAGAATATTTAATTGACTTAAAAGAAACCGAAGGGTATAGTGGCTATATTTCGGCTACTAAAATAGCTATGGATTTAGAATTAGGTGAAGTACAAGTTAGAAAAGACTTATCGTTTGCATGTGGAAATGGAAAGCCTAAATTAGGATATGATTTAGTGGCTTTAATTGAAAAAATCAAAGATTATCTAGGATGTAGACAAAGAAAAAATGCAATTATTATTGGAGTTGGAAAATTAGGAAGTGCACTTCTTGGATATAGAGGGTTTGAAAGATATGGTATTCATATCATTGCAGGTTTTGATTTGAAGGATAAAATAGAAGAAAATGAGAGTTTAGTAAAAGAATTTACAGAAAAAAATGTATTAGAAGTATTTGAGAATAACCTGATAGATATAGGAATTATTTGTGTTCCTAAAAAATTTGCTCAAGAAGTATGTGATATTCTAGTAAAAATGAAGATAAAGGCAATTTGGAATTTTGCTCCTACTAGATTAAAAGTGCCTAAAAATGTTCTTGTTCAAAACGAGAATCTTGCTTATTCTTTGAGTGTAGTGTCATCAATAATTAATAATAAAAATAAATAGGAGAGAAAGTATGGAAAAATTAATTGATAGTTTAGAAACTCTTGAGGTAAAAATTAAGGAAGTCAAACAAGCCCAAAAGGTATTTTCAACTTATAGTCAAGATAGGATTGATAAAATTTTTAAAGCAGCCGCAATTGCTGCAAATCAAAATCGAATTCTACTTGCAAAAATGGCTGTAGAAGAAACTGGGATGGGTGTTGTCGAGGATAAAGTGATTAAAAATCATTTTGCTAGTGAATATATATATAACGCTTATAAAGATACGCCAACTTGCGGTTTGATTGAAGAGGATAAAACGTATGGAATTAAAAAAATTGCTGAACCAATTGGTGTAATTGCAGCAGTAATTCCAACTACCAATCCAACTTCAACTGCCATTTTTAAAACCCTAATAGCTTTAAAAACAAGAAACGGAATTATCATTAGTCCTCATCCACGAGCTAAAAAGTCGACAATTGCGGCAGCTAAAATTGTTCTTGAAGCAGCTATTCAAGCTGGTGCACCGAAAGATATTATTGGTTGGATTGATGTTCCAAGTCTTGAACTTACGAATACTGTGATGAGAGAAGCCGATATTATTCTTGCAACTGGTGGTCCTGGTATGGTTAAAGCTGCATATTCTAGTGGAAAACCAGCCCTTGGAGTTGGTTCTGGTAATACTCCTGCTGTAATTGATGAGAGTGCTAATATTGTACTTGCGGTAAATTCAATTATTCATTCTAAGACTTTTGATAATGGAATGATATGTGCCTCCGAACAATCCGTAATTGTTCTTGATACAATTTATCAAAGTGTAAAAGAAGAATTTTTAAGAAGAGGTTGTTATTTTTTAAATAATGATGAATTAGATAAAGTTAGAAAAACGATTTTAATTAATGGTTCATTGAATGCTAAAATTGTTGGTCAAAATGCTGCTACAATCGCAACTCTTTCGGGAGTAGAAGTACCAAAAAATACTAAAATATTAATTGGTGAAGTTGAAAAGTATGATTTAAGTGAAGAATTTGCTCATGAAAAATTATCACCAGTGCTAGCAATGTATCATGCTAAAACTTTTGATGAGGCTTTAGAAAAAGCAGATTGCTTGATTGCTGATGGCGGTTATGGTCATACATCTTCAATTTTTATTGATCAAATAAAAGAAAAAGAAAAATTATCATTATTTTATAATCGAATGAAGACTTGTAGAGTAATTGTGAATACACCTGCTTCACAAGGTGGTATTGGTGATTTATATAATTTTAAACTTGCTCCATCTCTTACTCTTGGATGTGGTTCTTGGGGTGGAAATAGTGTGAGTGAAAATGTTGGTGTTAAACATTTATTAAACATTAAAACAGTAGCAGAAAGAAGGGAAAATATGTTATGGTTTAGAGTTCCTCAAAAGGTTTATATCAAAAAAGGATGTTTACCTGTTGCCCTTGATGAGTTAAAACATATATATAATAAGAAAAAAGTATGCATTGTAACCGATAGTTTTTTATATAAAAATGGATACACCAAAGCTGTTACGCATAAATTAGATGAACTTGGAATAACTCATACGACGTTTTACAATGTTGCTCCAGATCCATCATTAGCTAGTGCTAAAGAAGGAGCTCAATTATTAAATAGTTTTGAACCGGATGCAATTATTGCAATTGGAGGAGGTTCTGCGATGGATGCTGCAAAAATTATGTGGGTTTTATATGAACATCCAGAGGTTGATTTTTTAGATATGGCGATGCGTTTTTGTGATATTAGGAAAAGAATATATACTTTTCCAAAAATGGGTGAAAAAGCAATGTTTATTGCTATTCCAACAACTGCAGGTACAGGTTCAGAGGTTACACCATTTGCTGTAATTACTGATGAATCAACAGGTATTAAATATCCACTTGCTGATTATGAATTATTACCTAATATGGCAATTGTGGATGCCGACTTAATGATGGATGCTCCAAAAGGATTAACTGCTTCTTCTGGTATTGATGCTGTAACTCATGCACTAGAGGCATATGCATCTATGATGGCAACAGAATATACAGATGGGCTTGCTAAAGAGGCTTTAAAGATGATTTTTGAGTATTTACCAAGAGCATACAATCAAGGAACAACAGATGTTGTAGCTAGAGAAAAAATGGCCAATGCCGCAACAATGGCTGGTATGGCATTTGCTAATGCTTTTTTAGGTGTTTGTCATTCGATGGCTCATAAACTTGGTGCTTTTCATCATTTACCACATGGTGTTGCTAATGCATTGATGATTAATGAAGTGATTAAATTTAATAGTGCCGAAGTGCCAACTAAAATGGGAACGTTCCCTCAATATGATCACCCACATACACTTGCAAGATATGCAGAAATTGCGGATTATCTTGGACTAGATGGTCAAACAAATGAAGAAAAGGTTGATAAGTTAATAAATAAAATAAACGAGTTAAAAGATGCAATAGGTATTAAAAAATCTATTAAAGAATATGGAATTGATGAAAAAGACTTTTTAAATCGATTAGATGAAATGGTAGAACAAGCATTTGATGATCAATGTACAGGTGCTAATCCTAGATATCCATTAATGAGTGAAATAAAAGAAATGTATTTGAATGCATATTATGGAAAAGGAGATAAATAAAATGAATTTAGAACGAGTAATAGCTGTTAGAACTTCTAAAACTGTTTATCGTGATGGCGATAAAGTTGTAAAAGTTTTTGATAAAGAATATTCCAAAGTGGATGTTTTAAATGAAGCATTGAATCAAGCAATAGTGGAAAATCTAGGCTTGAATATTCCTAAAATTTATTCTGTAGAAACAGTAGATGGTAAATGGGCTATTGTTTCTGAATATATAAAAGGAAAAACTTTGGCTGATTTAATAAAATTAAATCCAGATAAAAAAGATGAGTATTTAGAATTATTTGTTAATCTTCAACTTTCTATGCATCAAATTAAGGCTTTTAATTTAAAAAAATTAAAGGATAAAATGAATGCAAAGATTAATCAAACAGAACTTGATGCCACAACTCGTTATGAACTCCATACAAGACTTGAAGGAATGCCAAAACATAATAAGTTGTGTCATGGTGATTTTAATCCTTCTAACATTATTGTAAAAGATGATGGAACCTTATATATTATTGACTGGAGTCATGCTACTCAAGGTAATGCTTCAGCGGATGTCGCAAGAACATATTTATTATTTTGGTTAAGCGATGATGTGGATGGAGCTAATAAATATTTAGATTTATATTGTGAAAAAAGTGGTGTTGATAAAAAATATGTACAATCTTGGCTTCCAATTGTTGCCGCTTCTCAGTCAGTAAAAGGACATAAAAAAGAACGTGAACTTTTGCTATCATGGGTTAATGTTGTAGATTATGAATAATAAAGGAGTTAAGTTATGAAAAAAGTAGTAGTATGTATTGGTAGTTCATGTCATTTAAAAGGCTCTAGACAAGTTGTAGAAGAATTGCAAAAATTGATAGATCAAAACAATTTAAAAGAAGAAGTAGAACTTGCCGGAACTTTTTGTATGGGAAATTGTCAAAAAGGAGTTTCTGTTAAATTAAATGATCAATTGTTTTCGGTTTCACCACAAACAGTTAAAGAATTTTTTGAAAATGAAATATTAAAAAAATAAAAAGGTATAATAGTATGAAAATTCAAATTTGTATTGGTAGTTCATGCCATTTAAAAGACTCACAAGGAATAATTGAATTGTTTCAAAAAAGTATTTTAGAAAATAAATTAGAGGATAAAGTAACTCTTGTTGGAGCATTTTGTATGGGAAAATGTAGTAACGATGGTGTGAGTGTTAAATTTGATGATGGTGAGGTTTGTAGTATCACCAAAGAAAATTTTTATAAGACTTTTTATGAAAAAGTAGTTACACGTGTATAGGTGAAAGAAATGCCTGAATTTTTAAAATTAAAAAAATCAAATTGTAAAAATTGTTATAAATGTATTCGTCATTGTCCAGTTAAGTCAATAAAATTCTCAGGAGATCAAGCACACATTGTAAGTAATGAATGTATTTTGTGTGGACAATGCTTTGTTGTATGCCCTCAAAATGCTAAAGAAATTGCAAATGATGTTGAAAAAGTTAAAGTAATGCTTGCTGGCGATGAACCTGTTGTTGTAAGTTTAGCTCCGTCTTTTATTGCGAATTATGATGGTATTGGTATTGAAGAAATGGAAAAGGCTTTGAAAAAATTAGGTTTTCATAGTGTTGAAGAAACCGCAATAGGGGCAACTATTGTTAAAACACAATATGAAGAAATTTTGAAGTCTAAGCGGCAAAATATTTTAATTTCTTCTTGTTGTCATTCTGTTAATTTATTAATTCAAAAATATTTTCCTCATGTACTTAAATATCTTGCTAATGTAAAATCACCAATGCAAGCACATGCTTTAGACATAAAAAAAAGAATACCTAATGCTAAAGTTGTTTTTATCGGTCCATGTGTTGCAAAAAAAGATGAAGCAGATCATTATGTAGGTATTGTTGATGCTGTTTTGACATATGAAGAACTTACCAATTGGTTGAAAGAACAAAATATTAATTTAGAAAAAGGAACCAAATATGAAGAAAAAAGTAAAGCCCGTCTTTTTCCAACAACTGGTGGTATTTTAAAAACGATGGAACAAAATGTGGCAGGGTATACTTATTTGGCAATTGATGGTGTTGAAAATTGTATAGCGGCATTAAAAGATATAGAAAATGGTGTTCTTACAAATTGCTTTATTGAGATGTCATCTTGCGTTGGTAGCTGTATTGGTGGACCAGTTATGGAAAAATATCATCGTTCGCCTATTAGAGATTATTGTTCTGTTGTGAATTATGCAGGAGATAAAGATTTTGATGTAGAAATGTTAGATGAATTTAGTGTATCTAAAAATTTTGAATATATTGTTAGAAAATTAGAAACTCCAAGCGAAGATGAAATACGTTCTATTTTGAGACAGATGGGCAAAATGAGACCATCGGATGAATTAAATTGTGGTTCTTGTGGATATGATACTTGTCGTGAAAAAGCAATTGCAATTAGCCAAGGTAAAGCAGCTATTTCTATGTGTCTTCCTTTTCTAAAAGAAAGAGCAGAAAATTTCTATAAAAATATTATGGATAATACTCCTGATGGTATTTTGGTTTTAAATGAAGATTTAGAAGTACAACAAATTAATGATGCAGCAAAAAAAATTATGAATATTAAATATGCTTCAGATGTTTTAGGAGAACAAGTAATAAGAATTTTAGATCCTAATCCCTTTTTACAATGTAAGTTAAATAATAAAAATATTCATAATGAAAAAATATATCTTGCTGAATATAATAAGTATGTTGAAAGATCAATTATAAATGATAAAAACTATAAAATTATTATTTGTTTTATGCGTGATGTAACAGATGAGGTTGTTGCAAAAGAAAAGAAAGAACAAATTAGTGCACAAACAATTGAAATTACTGATCGGGTTGTTGATAAACAAATGAGGATTGTACAAGAAATTGCATCACTTTTAGGAGAAACTGCTGCAGAAACAAAAATTGCTTTATATAAATTAAAGGAGTCTATAAAAGATGAATAATTTATGTACTGACATTGGTTATCATAGTTTATATAAATATGGTGAACAATTATGTGGAGATCATATTGATATTATTGATCAAGAAGATGGAACTAAGATAATTGTTTTAGCAGACGGACTTGGAAGTGGAGTAAAAGCGAGTATTCTTTCAACCCTTACATCAAAAATTATTTCAACTATGATGGCAGAAGGTATATCGATTGAGGAATGTGTAGCAACAATTGCGGCTACGCTTCCTGTTTGTTCCGTGAGAAAGGTTGCATATTCAACATTTACAATTTTAAAAATTTCACCTAATAATGAAGCAGAAATCATAGAATATGATAATCCAGGAATTATTTTGATTAGAAATGGTGAAAATATTGAACTGCCTAAAACTGAATTAAATATTGGTGGTAAAAAAATATATAAGTCAAAATTTCATCTTTTTGAAAATGATGTTTTTATAATGATGAGTGATGGATGTATATATGCAGGTGTTGGAATGGCTCTTAATTTTGGTTGGAAAAGAGAAGATATTATTGAAACTATGAAAATTCTTCCTGATGCAGGATATACTGCTAAAACTATGACCACCATTTTGCTTGATGAATGCAATAAACTATATGAGGGAAAACCTGGTGATGATACGACTGCTTGTATTGTTAGAATTAGAAAAAGAGAACCAATGAATTTGCTGTTTGGTCCTCCAAGTAATAAAGATGATTGTAATAAGATGATGTCATTATTTTTCTCCAAAGAAGGCAAGCATATTATATGTGGAGGTACTACTTCATCGATTGCCGCAAAATATCTTGGTAAGCCTATTATTCCATCGCTAAATTATAGTGATCCTAAAATTCCCCCAACTGCAGAAATTGAAGGTGTTGATTTAGTAACTGAAGGAGTTATAACAATTAACAAAGTTTTAGAATATGCAAAAGATTACCTAGCCGATAATGAATCATATGTCAATTGGTGTTATAAAAAAGATGGGGCATCTTTAATAGCAAGACTTTTGTTTGAAGAAGCAACGGATATTAATTTTTATGTAGGAAGAGCAATCAATCCAGCTCATCAAAATCCTAATTTACCAATAAATTTTAGTATTAAAATGCAGCTTGTAAATGAATTGACAGATTGCTTAAAGAAAATGGGGAAGAATATTAAAGTAAGTTATTTTTAGAGGTAAATATGAAAAAATTTGATACACAAGTCCAATATTTAAAATATAAAGTATTAAGAGAAGTTGCTAGAAAAGCTTGGGATGATACTTTATATGATAAATTATTAGACATTCCTAAGATTATAATTCCAGGTCCAGAACCTACAACTAGATGTTGTATTTATAAAGAAAGAGCAATTGTTGAAGAAAGAATGAAACTTGCAATGGGAGGAGATAAAAATAACCCAAATGTAATTGAGGTTATTAACATTGCTTGTGATGAGTGTCCTGTAGCAGGATATGAAGTAACAGATGTATGTAGAGGATGTCTTGCTCATCGTTGTCAAGATGCTTGTAAAAGGGATGCTATTTATTTTGACCATAATCAAAAAGCTCATATTGATAAAACGAAATGTGTAGAATGTGGAAAATGTTCAGAAGTTTGTCCGTATGGTGCGATTGCTAATTTTAAACGACCATGTGAAAAAGCCTGCAAAATAAAAGCTATTTCAATGGGAAATGATAAAGCTGCTAATATTGATAATGCAAAATGTATTGCTTGTGGAGCCTGTGTTTATCAATGTCCATTTGGAGCAATCATGGATAAGTCATATATCTTAAATGTGATTGATATTTTGAAAAAAAGTCAAAATAATGAAAAGTATAAAGTATATGCAGTTGTGGCTCCATCCATTTCTAGTCAGTTTATTCATGCCAAACTTGGTCAAGTCATTTCTGGTATTAAAGAGTTAGGATTTTTTACAGTAGTTGAAGCAGCTCTTGGTGCTGATATGGTTGCTTATAAAGAATCAAAAGAATTAGTAGAAAAGGGATTTTTAACTAGTTCTTGTTGTCCTGCTTTTGTGATGTATATTAAAAAAAGTTTTCCTAAACTTGTTGATCACATCTCTCATAATTTATCACCAGCTGCTGAAATTGCTAAATACATTAAGGAAACAGATCCAACATCAAAGGTAATCTTTATTGGTCCTTGTACTGCTAAAAAAGCTGAATTTTTACAAGAAGAACAAAAAAAATATATTGATTCGGTTTTAACTTTTGAAGAATTACAAGCTTTATTTGATAGCAAAGATTTAGATATTTATTCGTTATCAGAAGATGTTTTAGATAATGCTTCATATTATGGTAGAATTTTTGCTAGAAGTGGTGGGTTAAGTGATGCTGTTAAACAAGCCTTAAAAGAACAAGGGCTTGCAGAATTTGAATTAAAACCAGTTGTTTGTAATGGTATTGAACAATGCAAAATGGCGTTACTTAAGGTAGGTAAGGTAGATATTGGAAACTTTATTGAAGGTATGGCATGCACAGGAGGCTGTATCGGTGGTGCAGGATGTTTAACACATGGTGAAAAAAATAAAGATGAAGTCGATAAATATGGCATGGAAGCTTATGAAAAAACTATTAGTAGTGCAATTTCAATGATAAAAAATATTCAAGAATAAAAAATTATAAAAAATACCTATAAGTTAGGTTAACATTATAGGTATTTTTTAATTGTATTTTTAAATCTTAAAGTAGAATAATAAGAAAAGGTAAAAAAATATGAGGAAATTTATTGGTGATAAAAAGTTTTATCGATTATTATTTGCAATTGTAATGCCAATTGTATTACAACAATTTATTACACAATTTGTAAGTCTTTTGGACAATTTAATGGTTGGACAAGTTGGTAGTAGTGAAATGACGGGAGTATCACTTGCAAATCAAATTTTATTTGTATTTAATCTTGGTATTTTTGGTAGTTTATCAGGAGCATCTATTTTTGCTACCCAGTATTTTGGAGCTAAAGATAAAAAAGGATATCAAGAAACATTTCGTTTTAAATGGCTAATGGGTCTTGTTATTTTTGCAATCACAACTATAATAGTTATTATTTTTAATAAGCAATTAATTAATTTTTTTATTAATAGTCAAGAAGGGGAATTCTCTAATCCTGGTATTGTTTTAGAAAGTGGTAGAACGTATCTCTTAATTATGCTTGTTGGTAATTTACCATTTATTATAAAAGAAATTTATGCAACATCATTAAGAGAAATGAAAGAAACTTTTATACCAATGCTTAGTGGCATCATTGCCATTGTGGTGAATTTATTTTTAAATTATTTACTCATTTTTGGTAAATGGGGTTTTCCTAAACTTGGTACAAGTGGAGCTGCTATTGCTACAGTTGTTAGTCGTTTTGTGGAAATGATTTTTGTTATTGTTTATGTAAAAATAAAAAACAAACAATTTGATTATTTGAATGGTGTATATCAAAAAATTTTATCTTTTCAGTCATTTAAAAAGTTTTTACCCAAAACACTATTGTTACTTTCAAATGAAGTGCTATGGGCTTTATCGCTTACATTGATACTTAGTTGCTATGCTTTAAGAGGCTTGGATTATGTTGCATCATTTAATATATGTAATACGGTTACAAATGTTTTTTTAACTGTTGGTACTTCTCTTGGTAATGCTACAGCAATTATTCTTGGTAATAAACTTGGCGCAAAAGATATTAGTGATGCAAAAGCATCTAGTTATCGAATTTTAGCATTTTCAATTATTGTTACTATTGTTTTTTCTTTCATTATGGTAGGAAGTAGTTTCATTCTTCCTAATATATATGAAACCAGTGAAAATATTAAGGAAGTAGCTAGAAATCTAATAATCATTGGAGCAATTTTCTTGCCAGTTCATGCATTTAATACATGTTGTTATTTTGTTCTAAGAGCAGGTGGTAGAATAGTTTTAACAATTTTATTTGATAGTGTTTTTGTATTAATAGTAAGGTTACCACTTGCGTTTATCCTTTCTAAATATACAACTATGTCTATTTATATTGTTTATGCAATTGTAGATGGAATTGATTTTATCAAAACCTTTGTTGGATATATCCTAATTGATAAAGGTATTTGGTTAAAAGCGATTATATAATGTATCATAAAATTGTTATCAAACTATTTGCATTAATAGGGTAATTTTGCTATAATATTAATGCAAATTGATGCAGGTATAGTATAACGGCTATTATACCGCCTTGCCATGGCGAAGATGCCGGTTCGATTCCGGTTACCTGCTCCATTAAAGTACTATGAAAAGTCTTCTACTAATGAAGGCTTTTTTTGCATTTTAGGTACTATTTTAAAGAGTTTTAAGGGTATAAATAGTAAAATTACATCAAATACAGATGAAGATGTGTGTTTATAGAGGGTACCATTTCCTATAAGAATCGAATGTATGTGTTAACCTTGTGTAAGGGGAATCGAACTATATATGTGGATTTGATTATAATATTAGTATAATAAGCCAAGAACTATTTGATATGGTATAAAACGAGATGGAAAACCGAAAGAACATAAGAGGAGCATCAGATACAGGCAAAGGAAGATACTCAACTAAATATCTATTAAGTGGACTTGTAATATGTGGAGACTGTGGAACAAAGTTTAGACGTTATGGAAGAAGACTAGCAAGTAAAGAGTATGTAGCAACTTGGGTATGTATGAATCACCAAAAAGATAGTACTAAGTATAGTATGCTATCAGTCAAAGAAGATAACAATAGAAACACTTCATGAAATAGAAAAACTAGAAAATGCAATCAAGTTCTTAGAAAGTGATGGCATAAAAGTAGATGACAACTAATATGGTAAGGAAACTATTAGAATACGTCAAAGTAATCGATAAACATACACTAGAGTTTAAACTCAACTTTGGAATGATGTAAAAGGCTAGCTGGTTTTAGTTTTTTATCAAAAGTTATTAAAATATAGAAAAGTAAAATACTTACGAAGTAAATGAAGATTCAATATTTACATATACAGAATTTTATCCTGATCCAACATATGATCCACTCAAAGATAAGTCATGGTGGTCACTAAATTGGAAAAAAGCAATTCAGTGGATAGCATTTGCTGTCGTCTTTATAGTCTCGATAGTTTTAATGTGTATTCCAGCAACTTCAGCATTTGGAGTAGGAATGTTTATGGCAGGACTTAAAGCTGCAATAAGTGGAGCTATCATTGGCGGTATCATTGGTGGAATAATAAATGCGGTTAATGGCAATAGTTTTATGGAAGGATTAGTAAAAGGAGCAATTGAAGGGTTTATAAATGGTTTCACAACTGGTGCATTAATGTTCTGTGCGAGCCAAGCCGTGAGTTTATTGTCAAAGGCAGCAAGTTCGAGATGTTCAGCACCAGGTCAATGTTTTATAGCTGGAACATTAGTTTTAACATCATTAGGCAATAAGAAAATTGAAGATATCAAAGTGGGTGATGAAGTATGGGCATACGATGAAGAAACTGGAGAAAAATCACTTAAAAAAGTTGTTGATTTATTAAGAAATAAAACTGAAAAATGGATTCATTTGTTATTTGAATTAGAAGATGGTACAACTGAGAAATTAGTTTGTACAGAAGGTCACTCGTTCTATGTGAATAATTTAGGATGGGTAAAATCAATTGATTTACTTGAAAATGATTCAGTTTTAATGTATAATGATTGTACAGCAAGTTTAATTAGAAAAGAAATTGAAGAATTAGAAGTAGAAGAAACTACATATAACTTTGAAGTTGCAGACTATCACACATATTATGTAGGTGAGAATTCATTATTAGTACATAATAAGTGCGCATTTCAAGAAATTGTAGATGATCCAACAAGTTTATGGGGGAAATCTGCGGATGAAGTAGGAGAAATTTTAGGTGATACTTGGACAAAAGGTACATATGGAACTAAGAGTAACGGATGGAAATTTACAAATGGCGACAAGATGATAGCATATCATCCAGGTGGTGGAAGACATGTGGGTAGTTATTATAAAATATCCTGTGGCAAAAATGGTATAATTAAAGTTGTTGGAAGTGATTATATTGCTGGAATAGGAGAAAAGGCAAAAATAATTAGAATGATAGGAGTATAATATGAATGTGACTATTTTAGAACGTTTTGATCTTTTTAAGGAAACATTTAATGTGTTTGGAACTTTTATTTTGAAAAAAAGTGATGAAGAGATTGAATATTTGGTTTTTGAAGAATTTATTACATATGTAACTTGTTATCTACATAAAAATACCTTGATTGATTTATTGAAAAATAAATTTATTGATCAATATGTGTTTGAAAAATCAATATTATTAAGGGAGCAAGTCCTTAATATTGATGGTGGGCCGCTATGGACATTGGATGAAATCAAAGAGAATAAAATTTGGTATAACTTAATGTTGATGGCAGATGAAATTAAGAAAAGGTTATAAAAATTAAGTTGAACGAATTATGTTAAATAGAAATAAATGGAGGATTTTATGAGAATAAACGATTTTAATGAAATACTTGAAAAATATGATTTTTTTGAATCTATTATTGATGAAGTGTATTTTTATGATAATTTTAATGTGAAAATAAAAGTTTATTATTTTTGGGATAATGAGGAGATTAGTGATAAAGAAAATGTAATTATAGGATTTGAAAATTGTCATACTTTAAACATTAATATTGAGAAAGCCTTAACATCATGTAAAAAGGATAATATTATTAATGCTCATATTGAAATTGACTCTTTTGAATTAATGAGAGAAAATGATTTAATACATATTATTATTAAAAATCAGTATGGGGATCTAATGTTTGATATTATTTGTGAAAATATTTTTATTGATGTGTAATTAATATTTTTATGAATAAAATCAAAGAAATAATTAAATTGATTTATTTTATTACTAAATTTCGTAATGATTATGTTATATATGAATATGTAAAAAAAATTTATTATGATTTTGATAATTATACTGCAAACATTGAATTATTAATTAAAAATATTTGTGACAGTACAAATTATATTTTTAATAACATAAATCAGTCTTTTACAAAGGAACTACTTATTAAAGCTTATTTTTTATTATCTAATAAATTGATTGATAGTGCTGTTGTAAATAAACTAATAGAATTATACTATAAAAATATTGATGTTGCACCTCACTCATTGGCTGCTTTGCTTCATTTGTTTATTATTAATAACGTAGAAAAAAATAATTTAGAGTTTGCGTTTTTAATATCTAATTATATAATGCTAAAGAAAGGTAGATGGTTTTTAATGCCTTATGAATATTGTCATAATGATTATAGAGAAGCAGTTAAAAACAATGATTTATCAAGTTTAATTAGAATATTTTACGATATTGAGTCAGTAAAAAAAGATAAGAAACCATGTTTATTATCAAAGGATGAAGTAATACAAAAAATTAAATATCTTAAGGAAGAATTAGTTACTAAATATTATATAGAAAAATTATATTTGTTTGGTTCATTCGCAAAAGGAAATAATACAGAAAAAAGTGATTTAGATTTTGTTGTCATTTTAAATGAATCGTTAATTAATAATGAAAAAAATGAAATAATCACAAACGTTAAAAAATACTTAGGCAATGAATTTGAGTGTGATGTGGATTTGCTAGACTTTAGTTATGCATTGAATACATTTGATAAATCACAAATGGAATATTTGATTACTTTAATATAACTAGTATTAGAATAAAGGCTTTTGTACCGATGAGAATTGATACAAGAGTCTTTTTGTCTACATGAAACATTTACATTGAAAACTATTAATCATGCAACATTTACCCAAATGTTTCTTAAATATGCAACATTACGTAGTATACACAAATTAACCTCGGTCAAAAAGTCTTCTGAAATTTAACGATTTTAGGGGCTTTTTTTAATATTTTAAGCACTTTTTACTAAAAATCAAAGAACAAAAATTTCAAAAAATGAAAATTACATTCAGAATCATAAAAATTATGTAAAAAATAGAAGACTTTTTGTTCGACACTGACCCGACAGATGTACACGGACTCGAATCAAGTGTTCGGTCGGATTCGAATAAGTAGGAGATAATGGTGGAAAATATTTTGGAATTATTGTATAATATGAGCGTGTAGATATTCCACGATATCAAAATATATCGGACAGATAATGTAAAGTGAAAGGAAAGATATTATGACGATTATTCAATATTTAATTAATGAAATATTGTCAACTTGGGATTTAGAAAAAAACACTAAGCCTAATGGATATGAATTGAATTCAAAAAGATTTGAAAAGTTTAATACAATGTTTGAATTTTATAATCCACTAGATAATTTTCAAATTGATTTCCTAGAACAGGATGTGAATAACGCTCAGGGATCCAATTTTGTTTTTCCAGAATTTTTAAAGTCATTACTTAGTTATACTAATGGAATGAATTTATTTTATGGTTCCTTATCTTTTTATGGTAGTCAAACGCACTAATTGAAATCGACGGGAAGTTTATAAAACAATTAATAGAAAGAGATAATCCAGATTGGATGGCACCTTTTCCATTAACAACTTCAAGAACAATAAAATATAAAGAAGAATGTAAAAATAGATGGTTAGCATTTGCTGGATGCAAAGATGATACTTTAATATGTTATGATTATAAAACTGAAAGAATTGTAAAAATGGAAATCAATGTCGGAAGAAGGCTATGAAGAAAAAATAATAAATGAATGGAATGATTTTGACACATTCTTTACAAGTGAAACGAAACGTATATCTTTAATTGTAAAACAATGGCTATTAGATGAAGAAACTTATAAATTAGATGGTTTAGATAGAATCATTTATTTGTGGGAAAAATTATAAAAAATAGTATCCTTATTATTTCAATAACCAAGAATAATCCAAACTTATCTTGCGCCTAAGATATAAAGATTACTAAACACTAAACCTAAGACTAGCAGTTCATACCAATTGTTAGTCTTTTTGTTCGACACTGACCTGACAGATGTACACGGACTCGAATCAAGCGTTCGGTCAGAGTCAAATCATAGCGTTCAGCCGGACTCGAACCTATAGGAGATTGATGATTTGACACCACATATTTATAAATGGTATAATATTTATGATGATATAAAATTTTTTGTCACCTTTTAGTGTGTTAAATTGTTTTATATATGAAAGGTAAAATAGTTCCAAAAAAATTGGATATTTATTTGTTATATTAATAAGGAGGCCAACTAATGCGATTCTTTTTTGCTCATATATTTTTACCTGCAATAATGTTGCTTATAGGTGTTTTGGGTTTATTCTTTCCCGAAAAAGTTAATAAATCGAGATGGACGTATAAACCATTTAATTATAAAATGCTAAATAAAAATGAAAATACTATTAAAACGGCTACAAGAGTTAATTGTATATGTTTATTAGTTGAAGGATCATTATTAGGTATATTATCTATTATATTAACATATCATAAAATTGTTTTTACAGGTTTAGAAGCAATGTTATTAGTTGTTATTATGTTATTAATAATACCAAATTTGTTTATGGTTATTATTCATATTATAAAATTTGATAGAGATGGTAATTTAAGGAGAAATAAATAATGTTTAAATTTGTTTTTGATTTAGGTACAATACTAAATATAGTTTTTTTAATATTATACATAATAATTATAATTAGCTTTCAATTTGTAAAAATAGGTTCATGGGGTTTAAAGAGAAATATATGTTTAAAATCAGAAGAGATATGGCATAAAGTTCACGTCGCTTCAAGCTATGCTACAATTCCATTTGCGTTGATAAGTATTTTATTAATAATTTATGGTTCAAAATTATTGTAGGATTAGCACTTGTTTTTGTATTATTCAGTGTATTAGATATTGTTGTAAAAGTAACAACTAAAGAAGATTCTAAAAAAATCAAAATACAAGAACAAAAAGATTCAGATGAACAAATTAAAAAAGAGTCTGGATGGAGATAGTATTTGTCACAAAGTCGTTGTTATATCATGTAAGAAAACGTTTTCATAAATATTATTTACTAGAAAAATTAAAAGTGTGATATAATATAGTTGAACCATGGGAAGGCTTGGGTAATGCCTGAATCCAAATATTCCATTTATGGGATTAAGAGTGGCATGCCATTCTTTTTTTATTTATAAGAGGATAATTATGAAAAATGTTGCAATAGACATAGATAAACAAGTTATAGAAATTGGAAAATATATAACTTTTTCTAGCAAAAAGAAAATGTGTCAATTTCTTTTAAAAAATGGTTATTATAGAGTAAGTAGATATGCTAAATTTGCAATTAGTTACTCATCCGTTTTAAAGAAAAAACCTAATTCCAAATTTTTATTTAACCTATATGAGTTTGATAATGAATTGAAAATTGAGTTATTTAAAATAATTCGTAATATAGAGATTGTATTTAGAAATTGTGTAAGTTATTATATGGCAATTAGTACTTCTAATCCGACATTTTATTTGGATCAAAGTTATTATACTTCTTCAAAAAGTGAAAGAAATAAAGTGTCAAGAAACAAAAATATTAATGCATTTCCTAAATTCCTTAGTGAGTTAAAAGAAAAGGAAAAATCAATAAGAACAGATGTAAAAAAATATCCTGAACTAAAGGATTATAGAACGGGAGGTCAATATTATAAAGAAAAATTACCTTCTTGGGTATTGTTTGAATATGTTGACTTTGGAACAATTGTCACTTTGTTTGAATATTTAAGTGCTGTTCACAGAAACATGATATTATCGAAAATGTACAAAGTGAAAAATGTTAATAAAGGGATTGCAAAAGAGTTTGATACTTGGCTAAATGCTGTTAGAAACTTGCGAAACAAATGTGCTCATCACAATAGGGTTATTGGTACTACGTCAAGTATTGTTAGTAAATCAAGTCAAGAAACAATAGCATTTAACATGCAAAGCCAAACGGATTTATTTTCTAGGTTATATGCAATATGTAAATTTTTAAATCAATCTGAAAGGAATAAATTAAAGCAGAAAATTTTAAAACTTATAAATAAATTTGAAAAATGTACAGTTAGTTTTGATTTGTTAAATATTCTTCCGAGTGATTGGAAAACACAGTTTGATAATATTTCATTATTTTTTTAGTATTAAATTATATTTTTAAAGAATAATATATAATGTACATATAATATGTATACCATGGGAAGGCTTGGGTAATGCCTGAATCCAAATATTCCATTTATGGGGAAAGTGGGTTTATATAGCCTACTTTTTTAATTTATTATAAATGCTATAAGTGTTATAAATGTGAGTATTAAACAAAGACTACTAAGGCACTATACCTTAATGGTCTTTTACTTTACTGGAATATTTACTATCTTTCCTATGTGCCTTACCATATTCATCGTATGATACATTAGAACGACGCTTAATTTCTTGTATTACTTGTTCAAATTGTTCAGCACTAATAATAGCAGGATGATTATTTTCAACTTGATATTGTGGGTTATAGAGATTTGGAATATTCTCAATATATCCATGAGTGTTAATTTCGTTAATGGTTTTAAGAAGAATTACATTACCTGCGTATTTTTCATTCTTAAGCATTTTCTCAATAGTACGTTTTGACCATTGTGGAAGACCTATAAGAGAAGGTATTTTAAGATGATATAAATAATCAATAATACCAATAATGCTGTATCCTTCCAAATACTTGTCAAATATTATTTTTACAACATTAGCTTCTTGATGATTAATAACTAGTTCACCATTATCATCTTTCTTATAACCATAACAAGGTTTAGTGTAAAGTGGTGATGTACCATTTCTGATTTGTTCACGAATTGCCCAGGTGATATTTTCATGTCTTTCCTTAACCTGACCTTCAGCAACAACCGTTGTGTGTAGTAGGTTATTTTGAGTAGGCTATTTGTATCTTATTTCTTCTTTTGATATAATATTACAAAGAAAGTGTTTTATATGTCAAATGTTACTATAATCCCAGAAGTTGAAAAGGAAAAATATATAGTAGGAATATATGCTCGTGTTAGTTCTACTAAAGTCGAACAACTTAGATCTATGTCTAATCAAGTAAATGGTTTAATTCAGGTAATTAATAATAATCCCAAATGGCATCTTTCTGAAATATTTATGGACTATAAGTCTGGTGCTTCCAATAAGCGTGAAGAATTTAATAGAATGATTGATATGTGTAGAAATAAACAACTTGATATCATTATCACAAAAAGTGTAAGTAGGTTTGGCAGAAACACTATCGATGTTCTTACTGCACTTCAAGCGTTAGTTGATTTGGGTATTCGTATTTATTTTGAAGCCGAACAAATGTGGTCTGATGAACCATCAACTAGAATCTATATAACTGTTGCATTAAAGTAAATCGGTAAGTCTTCTATGAAAGGCTTATTTTTTATGCAAATAAAAGACTTATTGTATTAATAACTATAGGAGGCTGACTACGGATTTGAACCATTAAATTACGGGATTCGAATGTTTGGTTCTTATGGGATTTGAACCTATAAGAGATAATGATGGAAATAAATGAGATAATATTGATATAATGTTAGTGAAAAACAATACTTTTTTAATTTGATTATGAAGAATGTGTTTTTTAAAATTCATATAATAATGTGTAAAAAGGTGTAATATATGTTAATAAAATACTTGCAAAAAGGTACAACATATGATAAAATAAAACGTGTAAAAAAGTGTAATATATGGTGATGATATGGAAAGAAAATATTTAAAAGATTTAATTAATTGGAAAAATGATGATGATAGAAAACCTCTTTTAGTTTTAGGTGCAAGACAAGTTGGTAAAAGTTATTTAATAGAAGAATTATTTGCTAAAAAATTTTATGTCGATAATTATTTAAGAATTGATTGTTCAGATGATCCTGAGTTTGTAAAGTATGTACATGCTAATGATAGTTTGAATAATGTTTTAGATTATATTAATATTCATTATGATTTTGAACCTGCTAAAGATAAATTATTAATTATTGATGAAGTTCAGGAATGTCTTCCATTATTAAAAATGATGAAACATTTTTGTGAAAAAAGAAGGGATATTCCACTAATTGTTACTGGATCTTTAGTTAGAATAAAAATTAAAAGACAAACCTCCAAAAAAGGAGGATTTGCTGATAAGAACTTTTTATTCCCTGTGGGGAAGATTAATGAACTAATAATTTATCCACTTACTTTTGATGAGTTTTTATTCAACTATAAAAATAACACATATAAGTATTTATATGATTGTTATAGAAATAAAAAGATTATTCCTACTGATATTCATAATGAAATATTAAATATATTTTACGAATATCTTTTTGTTGGCGGCATGCCAGAAGTTGTGGCCACTTACATTAAAAATAAAGATGATATTGTTTCATCTTGTAAAAAAATTGTTAATAAATTGAAAGAAATTTATAATGATTACTTAAGTGATATGGAATTATATCAAGCCTCACCTGAATCAATTATAAGAAGTAGATTGATATTTAATAATATTTATTCGCAATTAAATAAAGAAAATAAAAATTTTAAATGTTCTCAAATTAGTTCAAATTTAAAAAATAGAGATTTAATCTCACCAATTGGATGGCTCACAACCGCAAAAATAGTAAATAAATCTTATTTATTAAAAGAAAAAGTTACTACACCGTTAGTTGAAAGTGAAGATTCTTTATATAGATTGTATTTATCAGATATGGGTTTGTTTACTTATCAAGGTGGATTAAATGCTAAAAACTTTATTTTAGATAAAACTAATGCTTTTTCGGGTATTTATTTTGAAAATTATATTTCAACAGAATTGGTTGCTAGAGATATTAAATTATTTTATTGGAAAGGTAAAAGAGATTCTGAACTTGAGTTTATTATTGATTTAGATTCAAAGATTATTCCAATTGATGTAAAAAAAGGAAGAGGCGCGTTAAATTCATTAAATGAGTTTAGATATCATAATAAAAAAGAATTAGCTATAAAAGTTTCTAAAAACCAATATGGATATAACAAAGATGAACAAATTTTAACTATACCATTTTATTATTTGGCATTCATGTTAAATGATATTAAAGAAAACAACGAGTTAGAATTTAGTATTGATTAATACTTTTTGTCGTTTTTTCTCACAGTAGAAGTCATTTTTGTCTCGGGCCAAAAATTAGGAAAATAGGTCAAAATAGCCAAAAATATAGTAAAAAAGCTTTAAATAGTATCAAAAATGATGGTTGAAATATTAAAAGCTCCAAAATTTAAGAAAAAATAAATAAGGGACAAATTTGATTACTGTACTAAAGAGAGTAAGATAAAAGGTATTTGGTAAGCATAACAAGAATAGTTGTGTATATGGAATTGTAGAAATATATCTAGGATTGTAGTATAATAAGTTTATAAAGAGGAAAAAATATGAGATTTACATTACATCAAAATACTATTAGTTTTTTGCATATTGCTATAGAAAAATTTAAGGATTTTTTCTATGGCAATGATTCAGTGCCTTTAAGCACCTCGGAGCGAGATGAAAAAATTAAAATTGCAATAGTTTTTTAGAAAATGCAATTGAATTATTATTAAAAGCTGTGTTAGTAGAAGATAATGAAATAAGTATTTATGAAAATTCTAATTCAAAAAAGATTAAAGATGCCCAAAAAAAGGTAGATAACGAACATACGTTAATGGATATTCTATTAAAAGAATATAATTTTAAAACAATCAATTATTATAGTACAATCAATAAATATGTCGAATTGACAAAACTATCATCAGAAAAGGTGAAGAAAGTTTTGTTCAATTTATCCGATATTCGTAATGCTATAACCCCTTTCGGCATTGAAATTCTAGATTATGATGAGATTGTTTCAACTTTCATTAATACATTTGATGTAATATATAATTATCTAAGAGATAGTTTTGAGACAATAGATGATATAGGAGATTATTTTACTGAAGATGACTTAATTGTTAAGACAATTCATAGAAATGAGTGGTTTGTTGCTGAGGATGGTACATATACTGGTATTTTAGACTATTTAGATGAATTATTAACAGATCATAATGAATATATTTTTTCTTTAAGAGCGAACAATCAAAAAACATGGATATAATATTGATCCTATTTGCAAATATATGTTAATAAATGTTTGTAAAGAGAAAAATATTGATTTATATGAAATAGTTCCTTCAACAGTAGATTATAGTTTAGATAGAAAATTAATAGATAAAGATGAATGTATATGGTCTTTAGATGATTAAGTTAATTATATAATATTTTTGATTCAAAGTTTTGTATATCAAGTTCCAAAGTTCAATGCGAAAGTAAATGAACTAACTGAGAAAATGAAAAATAAACAATTTGATGCAGCTAAAACTATAGAAATGTATGAAAGTTGTTTGAAATTATTATCAGAAATATATTTTTATAAAACTACATTAAATAACATTTTAAGCATTGATTCTAATATTGATGATGAAGAAACAAAAGATAATATTGTAGAAATGAATAAAGCAATAGATATATTTATAAATGAAACTGATAAGTCAACTAATGATTTTATAAAAAGTATTGAAACGTTCTATAAGTTTGGAATGGCCACTATTAATGAATATTATAAGTTGAAACGTCAAGGAAAAGATGTATTAAATTTGATAGAAAAAATTAATTCAATAAATTGGCTTATTTAATATAAGAGAAAGAAGGAATACCATGCCATATAAAGGAACAGATTTTGAAGCATATAAAAAAGCTGGACAAAAAGGTAAGACTGCAGAACAAAAAAGTGAAATTTATTACGAGGAAAAAAAGAAAAATGAAATAAAAAGAGGTATATTAGGAGTATTTTCTTTATCAAACAAGAGTTGTACCAGAATATCCAAAGACAGACCAACAAGGTATAGTCCTAAAGAAAATATATTAGATTACATAAGAAAACAAAGAAGTTCTAAACTTGTTTCAAATGCAGCAAATAGTTTTTCAATAGTAATGGTAAAATCTTTTGGTAAAAAGTTAACCAATAAAGAAAAAGATTTTGTAAGAAGCTCTATGGCATTAGTAATTTCAGAAACTGTAAATAAAGCATTAGAAAGACCTTTGAAGGTAATTGATAATATTGAAATGTTTATTAAGGTTGGAAAAGTTTTATATAAAATAATATTGAAATTAAATAAATATACAAAAGAATATGAACTAGATCAGAATAATATTTTTGAAGTTAATGAGACAAATAATGAATATCAGTCATTCTTGATTGAGTATCCAAAATTAAAAAATAAATATGGGCTAGTGAATAGTCAATTTGAATTAAAAGAATGTCCTCTATGTAATTCTAAACTTGAATTAATTATAGAAGAAAATCAAGAGTTTTACGTATGCAGTAACTATTTAAAAGGAAATTGCAAGTACAAAGTAATCAAAGAATAATATTATTTTAGTATAATCATAATATATTAAAAATTATAAATATATTATAAGAAATGCTATTATCATTATTCAAAATTTAGATAAGTTTAAATTAGAAGATACAAATGTTACTTTTCATTTAGAAGAAGATAATGAATATGATAAAGAAACTATTGCTGTTTATGTTGGCGATTATAAAATAGGATTATTGTATAAAGGCAATTGTAGAGATATAATCTTTAAAAGTTTCAAGGGTTGATTCTATTCCTTCTGAATTAAAATTTATTAAAACGGGTGGTCCGGGTCATTATGAAATTGTTCCAAAAAAAGCCATGACATTGGAAAGATATCAAGAATTACTTGATCAAATAACTTATACATATATTTAAGGAGGAATTTTATGAATATATATGTTGAAGATAATTCAAAAAATATGAAAGATGAATCATTTCAAAAAAACTATAGAAATGATGTATATGTGAAAATAGATAATAACTTCTATAATTTGTCAATTATTACAATTGCTAGACTAAAAGAAGAAGTTGAAGAATCTTTTGAAAACGAAATTGTTTTCTGTATGCCAAATAATTTAATTATTGTTAAAGAAGTGACAAATGATTGCATAATTGATAGTATTAAAGTTTTATACCATAAGAATTATTTTTCAGGATGTAAAGAATGTGAAATTAATGATAATAAGATAATCTATAATTTATCAGAAGAAGTAAAGGAAGTGTATAAAAAAAATAATTTTGATATTTCTTTTCCGATAAATAAATTAGAACAAATTTTTTAAAAGGAAAAGTATGCTTGATTATAAAAAAATATTAATAACTTAATATATTTTATTGCAAAATATAATAATCTGGGAATTATACATAATAGAATAAAACAAATTTCTAATGATGAGTATAAGTGTATTAATGAACAAGAAAAAGAAATAAAGAGTTTTTTTAATTGTGCAATCTATATTTGTAATAATGTAAATCAAACTTTTAATGAAGAATTATTAACCCAAGTATATTTTTTACTAACGAATGAATTATTGAATGTTACTATTGTAAATCAAATTATAAAACTATATTACAAAAACATTGATATTGCATCTCATTCACTTGCTGCATTACTTCATTTATTTATTGTAAACAATATCCCTAAAAATAATGTAGAATTTGCTTTCTTAATATCTAATTATATAATGTTAAAAAAAGGTAGATGGTTTTTGATGCCTTATGAATATTGTCATAATGATTATAAAGAAGCAATTGAAAATAATGACATATCTAGTTTAATTAGAATTTTTTATGATATAGAATTAGTTAAAAATGACAAAAGACCGTGCTTATTATCAAGAGATGCAGTAATTAAAAAGGTAAAATCTTTAAGAAAAGAGTTACTCTATAATTATAATATAGAGAATTTGTATTTGTTTGGTTCATTTGCAAAAGGAAATAACACAGAAAAAAGTGATTTAGATTTTGTTGTGATTTTTAATGAATCATTAGTAAATAAGGAAATAAACTAATTACATTTATGTTTTTTGGAGGATAAAATGATTAAAATCGAAAAAGTTAGTGATTATATATTTGAAGAGAAAAAAAATGAATTTAATTTGATTATAGGCAGTTATGCTTCTTATAATGAATACTATTTAGTAGAGATACATCTTGACAATTCTAAAATAAAAATTGGGTTGCAGGTTGTCGCTGGCGGTATTTCTCCTAATGTTATAATTAATAATAATAAAATATTAATTACAGCTGGACAATTTTTTTACATTTGTAATAAAAATTGCGATGTTATAAAAGAGTATTGCTGTGATGCATCTGTATTTGAGATGAAATTGTTATTAAATTATTTAATTGTGTATAATGAAATTGATATTATGTGTTTTGATAAAAATATGGATTTTTTGTGGAAAAAAGAATTTGACGATTTAATTGATATATGCTTAATTATGGATGATTTTATTAAATTAAGTTGTAATAATGAGGATATTATTATTAATTTAAATGACGGTTCTTTTAAATTTGTGAATTCATAGGATATATTTATAAGGTGTAATATGAATTTAATTATTGATTTTATAAAAGAAGTAAAAAAAGTATATAAAGTAAATGAAACAATTATGCAAGAAAGAATTAAAGAAATAGTATATGATAAATTTACTTGTTTAACTAATCAAGAATTATCTATAAAAAGATTTGATAATTCATTTAAATACATTATAAATAATATTCATCAAACATTTAATATAGAAATGATTATTCAATCTTATTTTATGTTAACAAATGAACTTTTTGATAATGACATCGCTACAAAATTAATAGAACTATATTACAAAAATATTGATGTTGCCACACATTCTTTAGCAGCTTTACTTCATCTTTATATTATTAATAATATAGAAAAAAATAATATAGAATTTGCATTCTTAATATCAAATTATATAATGCTAAAGAAAGATAGATGGTTTTTAATGCCTTATGAATATTGTCATAATGATTATAAAGAAGCAATTGATAGTAATGATCTTTCTAGTTTGATTAGAATTTTTTATGACATTGAATTAGTAAAAAAAGAAAAAGTACCTTGCTTATCATCAAGAGATGAAGTAATTCAAAAGGTTAAATTTATTAAGAAAGATTTACTTAGTAATTATAAAATAGAGAAATTATATCTATTTGGTTCATTCGCAAAAGGCAATAATACAGAGAAAAGTGATTTAGATTTTGTAGTAATTTTTAACAAATCATTAATAAATAAAGAAAAGAATGATATGATTAAGAACATGAAGAATTATTTAAGTAAGGAATTTGCTTGTGATGTTGATTTGTTAGATTTTAGCTATGCACTAGATACTTTTGATAAATCACAAATGGAGTATTTAATTACATTAATATAGTTAGTATAAAGACTTTTGTACCAATGAAAATTGATGCAAGATTCTTTTTATATACTATATGAAACATTTACAAAGTAATCTAATAAACGTGCAACATTTAGCAAAATGTTTTCTAAATATACAACATTATGAAGTATAGAGACATGTACTATAAAAAGTCTTCTTTTAAAGAAGTCTTTTTTAGATTTTAGGGGTATTTTCATCAATATAAAGTGAAGTGATAAGAAGTGCTATCAAGAGGATAAAGTCATTATCTATTATAAAATAATATTAGAATAGGATAAAGTAAAGGATAGTATGTTGTAATATTAAATGAGAACGCATAGTAGAAAGTATATTTAGAAGATATGTAAGTGGAGATACCTTTTAACAAATGGTGAATGTCCCATACTGATAAACTAAAAAACAAGAAAAGAAGTTTGTTTTCATTAAGTACAATTTAAAGTAGGTTAAAAAAAATACATAGGAAATGCAATAGAGATATCCTAAGTATTATAAGTTAAAAAATATTTGATATAGTATAAACTAAATGAGTAAATTATAATAATATAAGAGGATTATCAAAGATAGATAAAGGTAGATTTCAAGTAAATAGCAATTGGTTTAGATTAAACTACAAACTATAATTCCTAAAATAGCACATATTAAAATGGTAAATATCGCATTAAGATTTTTCTTAAATATTTTTTTTAATATGAATGAAATAGTCATAATAATAAATAAAATAATCATTGAAGCAAGATTAAATTGAAAGGATGATAAATTTATATATCCTATTGACTTTACAAGTAAAATGAGTCCAGTAGAAAGAATTAAACCAAGAACGACACTATTTATTCCTAAAAAGGCAAACTTAACATATTTGTTATCCATAATATGAGTAAAAAATTTAGCAATTAAAAGAATGATAATAAAAGAGGGAAGGGTTACCCCAATAGTTGCCACGAGTGAACCGAGAAAACCAGAATGAATTGAACCGATATAGGTAGCCATATTAATTGCAATAGGTCCTGGAGTTGATTCACAAATACCAATAAAATTGTAGAATTGAGTTTCGCTTAGCCAACCATATTTTAAAACTGTTTCTTTTAATAGTGGAATCATTGCATATCCACCACCAATTGTAAAAAAACCAATTTTCAAAAATTCGAAAAATAAAAGAAGTAGCTCCATTATAATGTTTTCCTTTCCTTTATCATTGATAATATAATACCGAGTGCTGCTCCAATTAAAATTAAAAATATTGAAGAAAAGTTTAAAGCAAATAAATCTAGAAGAACCATTATGAATATTACACTTATAATAATGATTTTTTGCCATATATTTTTCTTCATTTTTATAAACATATCTATCCCTGCTTTGGTTATTAAATAAGCGACAGCACATTTTATTCCTACAAAGGAATATTGGACATAAAGGTTTTCCATTAATTTGTTTAAAAACAAACTAATTATAAATATGAATAAAAAAGCAGGAAATATTACACCAAGAGTTGAAAGCATACTACCCAATAATTTTCCTTTTTTATAGCCAATAAAAGTTGCGAGGTTAATTGCAATAGGGCCAGGGGTAGACTCGGCAATGCCACATATTTCTAGCAATTCATCATTAGTCATCCACCTCTTTTTTTTCACTACAATGTCATTTAATTGAGCAATCATTGCATAACCACCACCAAAGGTAGTTGCTCCTAATTTTAAAAATGTTAAAAATAAATCTAGATAAATATTCATCACTCATTTTCCTCCTTGAGACTAAAGTAATTGTATCTTACAAATCATTATATCTATAAACGCTAAGAGTTTTTCTCGTTTATGTTTTAGTAATAATCTAATATGTTTACAATTATACGTAAAATCCTATATAATTTTGTAATTGAATTTATTATACCACTTGTATAAGTATAAGTAAACTATTATAATTTTATAAAGTGATGAAAAAATTGATAAAGAATGTAATGAATACTAAATAATACAACAAAGGATATCAGTTGATTTTATTTATTATCTTGACTTAAGAAACATAAGAATGATAGTGAAAAATAGAATTATAAATATTAAAAATACATAATTATTGACATATGTCATAAATAAGAGTAAAATCATATTAAAGGAGAAAACTTTATGCCTAGACCATTTAAGAAAAGATTTATTTGTCAAGAACCAAAATTTAAAAGATTTAATTGTATAAATAATAATGAAAAGGTTACACTAACAGTTGATGAATTTGAGGTAATTAGATTGATTGATTTTGAGTCACTTACGCAACTTGAATGTGCAGAACAAATGCAAGTTGCTAGAACAACTGTGCAATCAATGTATGATAAAGCTAGAAAAATAATTGCTGACGCACTTGTTAATGGCAAACAAATCATAATTGAAGGTGGAGAGTATCAATTGTGTGAGCACTATCAAAGTGGTTGCAAACATGGTTGTGGCAAAAAGTGTCAACTTTTAAATCTAAAAAATGAAAAGAAAGGTCTAAATAATATGAAAACTTTTATAGCAGTTACTTATGAAAATGGAAATGTATTTCAACATTTTGGTCACACAGAAGAGGTGAAAATTTATGAAATAGAAGATAAGAAAATAGTATCTTCAAAAATCTTATCTACCACTGGCTATGGTCATGGAGCTTTAGCAACTTTTTTGAAAAATAATAAGGTTGATGTACTAATTTGTGGTGGTATTGGTGGGGGAGCTCAAGCCGCCTTGATGAATGCAAATATATCTTTTTTTGGTGGTGTAACTGGGAAAGCTGATGAAGTTGTGGAAGCATATGTCAAAGGAACTTTAGAGTATAATCCAGATGTAAAGTGTAATAACCATGAAAATCATAGCGGACATAATCATAGTTGTAGCGGAGAAAATTGTGCCAAAGAACATTGTTAATATAAAATTATTTAAAAAGTCATTAAAAATTTTAGTGACTTTTATTTTACAAAATTTTTATAAAGCACTGAACATCTTTCATCAAATTTTTATAATTTATATGTAAATATAATGAATGAAAGTTCTTGAAGTTACTTGTTAAAAAATACCCATATATTGTTTAAGATAGGATTGAGATTATTTTTTAAAATTTATCATTGGTCTTTGTTAATTAAATAATTTTGATAGAGTAAATGAAGAAAAGCATCACAAATCAATGATGCTAGATTAATGATGCTTTCCGTTAAATTAGTATTATGATAAATTGGTTAGAACTGTATCACAACAATTAAAGTCATAGTCTATGTAATTAGCAATGAAGCTTACTCTAAACTTTCTAGGTGTGCACATCATATTGAATGAATTGGTAACGTTTAAATCTTCTGGTAGGACAAATTTAATACATTTGATAAGTATATCTTGACAAGTATTTTGAGTATGGGCTGGTATGGTTAGAACTTTAAATCCTCTTTTATATTCTACATCAAAATCATCCACTTCATTTAACATAACTGCTAAGGCTACTCGTTTATTTGGACAAACGTTTTTAATTGTAGTATCAATTTGAAGAATTCTACCTAAAGAAGTTAATTCAATGTCGCCTGCATCAAATTCAATAGAATCTTTGCAACCAGTTATTTCTAAATCAACCTTTGTAGGACATGGTTCTGTGATTACAGTGTCATCACATTCAACTAAAATACTTGGATCTGGGAAGGTTACTACATTTCCTTCAGAATCGGTATAATCAATATCTTCATTGACTTTTATTTCACCTGTGCAAGGTCCAATATGTTTAACGGTAAACTCTAATATTGCACCTTCAGAACCGGTTACACCTAGTTCATCAATTTTCCATTCAACCGTTGTATTATTTAATTTTATAGCATTACCAATATTTGGTGTATTAATATCGGTTATTTCAAAACAATCATTTATTGTATCTGTAAGTACAATATTTGTTGCGCCAGTTTTAGAAATATTTTTTGCTAGATCTGCAAAAATATTTTCTAATTCTTCATCATCAGGTGTAATAACTACATAAGCACTGTTAGGATCTGATGACCAATCATTTAATGCATTTACATCAATTCCGTCTTGTCCAGATAAACCAATACTATAAATAATGATTCCTTGTGATTTAGCCAATGTAGCAACAGTATTAGGGTTGCCACCTGCTGTAGTTAAACCGTCGGTAAACATTATCATTACTTTTGCATTTGTTGATGTTGGATCAAATAATTGTAATGCTTTTGTAAAGGCATCTGCATGGTTTGTAGACCCGGATGCGGATAAATTATCTACAGCTGTTTTTAAGTCATTAACAGATGTAATGAGTTGGGTATCTTGAGTAGCTGTTGTTGAAAAACTTACAATACCAATTCTACTTCCACCTCCTATTTGTCCATCATGTGAGCTATCTGTTGATTCATCAATAATATCAATGAACTTTTTAGCTCCATTTTTTAAATTTGCAAGTGCACTTCCAGCCATGCTACCAGATCTGTCTAAAATTAAAACTATATCTGTAGGATTGCTTACAATATCAGGTGAAGCGGTTAAAGATAGAGTAACTTTAAATGTTTCATTGCATGTTATACTAGTTGCATTGACTTGCTTGTTGGAATTTGTTATTCCCATTTTATCAATTCCTTTCTGAATCTATGTTAGATTCATTATAGTTTATGAATAAAAGCAAAAAAGGTATGGGGGAATCAAATATAAAATAATTTTTTATTAAAAATAATGCTTATACAACAAATTTTCATTCATATTGTTATGGATAAGGCCTATTTTTCCTTTATAAACGATTCTATTATTGATAAAATAGTTGAAAAGGATCAAGATTTAGTGTATAATAATAAAGTAGAATGTAATTTTATATTGTTATTGCTTTTTGATTATTTCCTATTTTATTTTAAAAAATCAAAAAATAAAGTATAACAAATAAAAAATGAATAGTTTGAAAATGAATAATAGTAGAATCAAATGGTGATAGCAATGAAAAAAGAAATAGATGAAAATGTATTGTATTTGATTTATTCTCTAATAGAAGAAATTCCTGAAGGAAGGGTTGCTACTTATGGGCAGATTGCCAAATTAATAGGTAAAGAAAATCATTCTCGATTTGTAGGTAGAGCTTTGAAAATGTCTCATTTATATGGTGAATATCCTTGTCATCGTGTAGTGAATCATAAAGGAAGAGTTGTAATTGGTTGGGACGAACAAATCACACTGCTAAAAGCAGAAAATATTGTATTCAAAGATGAATACCATGTAGATTTAAATAAACATCAATGGAAAGTCTAAATTTGAGATTTTTAAAAATATCAAGAATATAGTGGTAAGGGTATGAAAAAAATATTAAAGTATGAATCGAAAAGAAAAATAAATAAACAAAGATTTCAATTTTTTTTACATAAAGGTGGAGCAGTTCATTTTTTTTTGATTTTAGCAACAACAATTTATATTATAGCAAATAGTATCAAGCAAATTATTGATACTATAAATAAAAATGAACTGACTTTTATTTTTGCTACCATTTCATTGATTGCAGCTATTTTTGCTTTAATTGCTCAAATGATTAAATTTTGTCTCGATTGGAAAAAGTTTTTTTCTCCAGTGGCCAATGTGTATGAATATAAAAATAAAATAAATAAAGAGGATGTTTTAAAAATATTTTTTGCTAAAGATCATAAGGTGCTATCTGAAAAAGCGTTACAAAGTGGGTATGTTATTGCTAAAAGAGAAAATTCAAGTTATGTTTATTCAGATGAGGTAAACAAACTTTTATTTGAAGAAAAATATAATTTAAAAGTTGTTGTTAAAAATAAAATTGTCACCGAAGAAGAACAAATTGTGTTAGCATCTATTCTTCAAAAATATGTTGAGTCAAAGGGAAATATTTATAATGATCAATTATTAGGTCAAGTTACAGATTTATTTATAGATTTACCTAAAGAAATTATTTTAAATAAGACGTGTTATTTTAGTAACAAGGCAACCAACGATATTGTATATTCTAAATTTTGTTCTAAAACTAAACAAACATATGAATTTAATGGGTATAAATTTACGTTAGATGCTAATAATCAATTGTATGATTTAAGGGATTCTAATGCGGCTAATATCATTGGTGTCTCAACTATTATTTTAACAAATGATAACCACCTAATTTTATCTATACAAAATAGTAATAGTGATGAATCTGCGGGGTTAATTGTGGCAACTGGATCGGGGTCTGCAACTGTTAAAGACTATCAAAAACATCAATCATTTTATGAATTTTTAACAACAGGGATGGAAAGAGAATTAATTGAAGAAACCTCTAATTCTTTAAGATATAAAGATTTATCTTTGTGGTTTAGACTTTTTAATCAAAAGATAATTAGAACATATAAAAATCAAGAAAAACAATTACAAAGCAGATTAAAAGAATTATTTAAACCAAATAGTACAAAAGTGTATTGTTATAATAGAATTTTACATCGTGGTGGAAAACCAGATTTTTTTGGTATTACAAAAGTAAATGTATCATCAACAGAAATAAAACCACTTATAGATGATTGTAATCGTCATACTAAAGAATTATTAATCAATGAATTAAAATTATTATTGGGTAAAAAGAAAGATAAAATGGATGATGTTTTAAACGCCTATGACGCAATGCTTTCTAAACTGAATAATGGAATAATCATAGATGGCAAGTATAGTGTGATTAAAGAATATATTGATTTCAAAAAAGAGGCAACAAAAAATTATAATCTTAAATTTAGACCACTAGAATATGAAAATTTAGGGCTTTTTATGATTAGTTTAGATAAATTAAAGAAGATGACGTTATTAAATGATAATCAAATTTTTTCTTTGCAAGTAGAGTATATGGTTAGATGTTTAGTAAAGATAATTGAGAAGATTTAAAAATAAATAAAAATAGGCATAGATGTTACAAATAAAGGTGCCTATTTTTTTGTTGTCAAATTTTGCAAAAATATATATACATTATGGTTGACATTTACTATAATAATTCGTATAATATGATGGTGTTTAGAAATAGTAAACAAAAAGTTTATTTTAATAAAACTGAAGGAGGAAATATGACAATTGGTAATAAGATTAAAAATCTTCGAAATCTTTGTCAATTAACTCAAGAAGAATTAGCAGATCGGTGTGAGTTAACAAAGGGATATATTTCTCAATTAGAAAATGATTTAACAAGTCCATCGATTAGTACGTTAACAGATATATTGGCTGCTTTGGGTACTAATCTTCATGAATTTTTTAAAGAAGAAGAAGAACCACAAATTGTTTTTACTAAAGAGGACTATTTTGAAAAAACTTCTGATGATGTAAAAACGATTTGGCTTGTTCCTAATGCGCAAAAAAATGAAATGGAACCTATATTATGTGAATTAAAATCAGGAGCAGAGGCTACTTTAGATATGCCTCATGAAGGCCAAGAATTCGGTTATATTCTAGAAGGCAGTATCACAATTGTTTATGGTAATTATAGATATATTTGTAAAAAAGGAGAAACATTTTATTTTACAACAGATAAAAACCATTATATTTATAATCATACAAAAGAAATTGCAAAAGTTATTTGGGTTAGTAGCCCACCAAATTTTTAGGTACTATGGAGGAAATGATGGTAAAGAATAAACTGATTGAATTAAAAAATATAGTGAAATCATATGATGGTGAAATAGCCGTTGATCATATGAATTTATATATTCGTGAAAATGAATTTATTACACTAGTTGGTCCTTCAGGATGTGGGAAAACAACTACCCTTAGAATGATTGGAGGATTTGAAAAGCCCGATGAGGGGGAAATTATCATGAATGGTCAAGTCGTAAATGATTTACCTCCACATAAAAGACCGATTAATACTGTTTTTCAAAAATATGCACTATTTCCTCATCTGAATGTGTATGGTAATGTTGCTTTTGGGCTAAATAATCGAACATATCAAGAATTGATAGATTTTTATACGATAGATACAGTAAACAAGAAAGTAGAGGAGTTATATCCTAAAAAAGATATAAATCAAAAACCGTCTAGAATGCAATTGAAAAAAGCTATTCATGCATTAATAGATGAAAGTGTAAAAAACGCTCTTAAGATGGTTAATTTAGAAGGATATGAAAAAAGAAAAGTTGATTCCATGTCTGGTGGACAACAACAGCGTATTGCCATTGCTAGGGCTATTATTAATAAACCCAAAATATTACTTTTAGATGAACCACTTGCGGCACTTGATTTAAAACTTAGACAAAATATGCAATATGAATTAAAAGAGATGCAAAGAAAATTAGGGATTACCTTTATTTTTGTTACTCATGATCAAGAAGAGGCTTTGACAATGAGTGATACCGTAGTAGTGATGAGTAAAGGTGTTATTCAACAAATTGGAACACCAGAAGATATCTATAATGAACCTAAAAATTCTTTTGTTGCAAATTTTGTAGGCGAAAGTAATATTATTCAAGGCATATATAATGGAAATAAACAAGTAACTTTTATGAATCAAACTTTTGAATGTGTTGATGAAAATTTTAAAGTCGGTGAAGAAGTTCAAGTAGTAATTAGACCAGAGGATTGGGATGTAGTACCACTTGATAAGGCGAAGTTAATCGGTAGAGTTGATGCTTCCGTTTTTAAAGGAGTTCATTTTGAACATTGTGTTATTATCCAAGAAAAAGAACTTATCGTACATACATATGAATTTGTTAAAGTTGGTGAACAAATTGGTTTAAATGTTGATCCTTATGAAATTCATTTGATGAAAAAAGAAATGGTTGATGCCGAAGAAGTCCTAGAAGAAATTTTAAATGCTGAGGATGGAATTGTTGAAGATGAAGAAATTTAGTAAATTATCTATTCCATATCTAATTTGGATGATACTACTTGTAATGATTCCAATTGCTATTTTAATTGTGATGGCTTTTCAAAAAACCAATGGTATTAAAATTTTTGAGGGTAAACTTGATTTTAATAATTTTAAGGTTCTTGCTACACCAAAAGTTATTGAATCTTTATGGCTTTCGTTTTTATATTCTTTAGTTGCTACTATTTGTTGTATTATTATTGCTTATCCAATTGCCTATATCATTGCAAGAGCACACTTTCATAATCGCTTTTTGGTCTTATCTTTTTTGGTTCTTCCTATGTGGTCGAATACTCTACTTAGAACAAAAGCAGTTGCTAGTTTATTTATGGAAGGGAATATTATTTCATCTATGTTTGCAAAAATTGGGTTAATTTTGCCTACTTTAGATTTGTATGGCAAACCGCTTGGAGTGATAATTGGAATGGTTTCCATGTATTTACCCTTTATGATTTTGCCAATTTATACAGTACTTGAAAAAATTGATCATTCTTTATATGATGCAAGTGATGATCTTGGAGCTAATACATTTCAAACTTTTTGGAAAGTAACATTTCCTATATCTCTTAAAGGAATTATTACGGGAATTATTCTTGTTTTCTTACCATGTGCTACTGGATTTGGGATTGCGGAAGGTCTTGGCGAATCAGGATTAATTGGTACTTTCATTCAACAACAATTTGGCAATAATTTAACATATGGTGTTGGTGCTTTAATATCACTAGTTATTTTAATTATTATTACTGCTTCTTTATTTATTGTTGGAAAGGTTGATAAAGAAGGAGAGACGTTATTATGAATAAGACTAAAAAAATATGCTCCATTTTATTTAAAGTAATTTTTATAGGACTTGCTGTTATTTTAATATATATGCCAATTGTTGTCATTGCATTGCAGTCATTCAATGGTTCTAAAAATAATGAAATTTTTACAGAATTTTCTTTTAAATGGTATGGTGGGTTAATTTCTCCTGAAACTTTTTTAACAGGAAATGATATTCAAAATGCAAGAGATTTACAAAAAGCTATTCTAAATACTTTGACTATTACCATTTTATCAACTTTAATTTCAACTATTTTAGGTGTGATTTTTGCTCTTGGCATTCACTCTTTATCAAGAAAAAAACGTCAAAGAATGATTCTTCTAAATAATGTGCCAATTATAAATGCCGATATTGTTACGGGAGTAACTTTAATGATTGTTTTTTCTATTATTTTTTCAGAATTAGGTTTTATGAGTTTACTATTATCACATATTTTCTTTTGTATTCCATATGTGGTATTAAGTGTTTTACCAAAATTATCTGAAATTGATAATAATTTATATGATGCCGCTGTTGATCTTGGGTGTAATCCTTTTCAAGCTATTTGCAAAGTAATTTTACCTGCTATTAAATCAGGTATTTTAATGGGAATGCTTTTAGTTTTTACAATGAGTATTGATGATTTTACGATTAGTTTTTTTACAGGGGCAAGAGTTTTCAGTAATGTTTCGATGATTGTTTATTTAAGAAAAGGCAAAGCACTATCCCCTAGTGTTTATGCTTATAATACCATTTTAACATTTGGTATATTATTTGTTTTAGTTGGTTATAATTTATATGTTCACTTTAAGAACAAAAAGAAAAAGTTAAAATAATTAAATAATTGGAGGAAAAGATTATGAAAAAATTATTATTATGTCTTGTAATTGTATTTGTTAGTGTGTTTTCTTTAACAAGTTGCAAGAAAAAACAAAAATTATATTTACTGAATTGGAATGAGTATTTAAATGGTGATTTGGTAACAAAATTTGAAAAGAAATTTAATTGTAGTATCGTTCATTTACCAAGCGAGTCAAATGAAGATATGTATACAGTTATTAGTAATGGTCAATATGCAGTAGATGTTGCCATTCCTTCTGATTATATGATTCAAAAACTTGTTAATGAAAACTTGTTAAATAAACTTGACTTTAGCAAAATGTCTAATTATCAAAGTGAGATGTTTGATGAAAATTTAACAAACTTAAGAAAATCATATTTTAAAGATAACGAGTTATATGCGGTACCATATTTTTGGGGTACAATTGGCATTATGTATAACGATCGTACAGCAGGTCTTGAACAAAAAATTAAAGATAATGGTTGGGCTGTTTTCTTTGATGATACATTAGTAGATAAAAATCAAGTAAAAATAGGTATGTATAATAATCCTCGAGATGCAATTGCGGTAGCAGAATTATATCTTGGATATAGTTTGAATGAAACTGATAGTACAAAGTTAAATCGTGTACAAGATCTTTTGATGAATCAAAACAAAACTTTTGATGTTAAATATGCCTCAGATGATTTAAAAAAATGGGTTGCTGGAGGGAAAAATTTAGATTATGCAATGGTTTATTCAGGAGATTTTTTTGATCAGTTATATATTTTAGAAGAAGATGGTTCCGATCAATATATTAATATGTATGTACCAGACAATACCAATTTATATTTTGATGCTATGGTAATTCCTACTACATCTAAAAATCCTGATTTGGCATATGAATTTATAAACTTTATGCTTGATACTGATAATATTGTTGAAAATGTATCATATGTTGGTTATTGTCCTTGTACGAAAGCCTCAATAGAAGCTTTGAAAAATGATGAATATTATTCACAATTATTAGAAACTTATCCGGCATTTTATCCTGGTAATGCTGTTAATGGAGAAATATATTATGATTTAGGTGATGATATTTATAAAAAATTAACAGATATATATAATGCAGGAAGAAATGCTTAAACTTTTCAATTTTATAAAAAACTAAGTTTATTTTTAATGAACTTAGTTTTTTTATTGATAGTAGAAATTGACAAATAATAATAGAATTTAACTCTTGGCAATTTTGTAAAAATATGTTATAATAATAGTGAAAAGAAGGTGAATGAAAATGAATAAAAAAATATCTTGCTTTTTATTACTTATGTTGGTATTTTTATTTGTACCAGGATGTAATAAAAAACATACACACGATTATGAAGATGCAACTTGTACACAACCTAAAATATGCACTATATGTGGACAAACAGAAGGGGATCCCTTAGGGCATACATATGATAATGATTGTGATGATATATGTAATGTTTGTGGAGAAACTAGAATTGTGCAACATCAATTTATTGATGCAACTTGTGAAGAACCAAAAACTTGTACTGCTTGTGGTAAGCAAGAAGGACAGGCTTTAGGACATTTATGGGTTGATGCAACTTTTGAAGAGGCTAAAACATGTTCTAGATGTGGAAAAATAGAAGGGGATGATGTATTAACTGAGGCTTTAAAAGAGTTTATTCCCCAAGATACTTCTACGAAATTAGACTTGCCAAGTTCTATTTTAGGATATGATGTAACTTGGACCTCGTTAGATAAAGATGTGATGCTAGATGATGGTGTTATTATTGCAAGTGATACCAAAAAAATTGCTCAATTGCAAGCTGAAATCAAAATAGATACACACACATATATAAAGAAGTTCAAAATTGGTGTGAATAGTATTGCTATATCTAAAGGTAAGTATGATGTGGCTTACAATTATTATGTAACTAAATTATCAAATGGGCTTGTAAAGGATGTTACTTTAATTAAAAGAGAGTATAATGGGTGTAGTGTAAGATATTTAAGTCTTGATGAAAATATAATTACATCGGATGGTCAAATTAAGCAAACGACAGTTGATCAAAGTACGATTATGAATATATATGTAATTCAAAATGGTATTGCAGTATTATATCCAACTGAAGTTACAGTATTATCTTTTACAGCTATTCAAAGAATAGAACTTACAAAGGTAATTGTGGATCAAATGATAGAAGATTTTCAAAATGGTGTAATCACAACATTATCCACATTTAATGATGAATATGGAGTAACTATAAATTGGAATTCTAATATTCCTGAATTCTTTGTTTTAGAAGATAAGGTTTTGACACCAATTACTAAAACAAATGTAAGACTCAATTGTACATTAAGATATGATGAAGTTTCAAATTCTATTGAGTATGAATTAGAAAATGTTGGTGGTAATATGACAGAAGAAGAATATATTACTGAACTTGTAAAATACATTAGTAAAATTGAATTAAAAGGTTCTATTAATCATTTGCATAAAGAATACAATGATGAATTATTTTTAGATTATCAAGAAAGAATCAATTCCTATGGAGTTTTAAATTTAGCAATGCCTACTAGTCCAGTAGTAAAAAAAGAATATATGGTAGATATTAGTAGAACAGATTTTAAAAATAAATTTTTTGGTTCAGGAACACTTGGAACAAATCTTAAACCAATAGTTGGACAAAATTATTTAAATGAAAAATTTTATGAAGGGTATCAGATGCCAAATAGTAGTAATGTTTTGTGGATTACTGTTCACGAAAGTGCGATGACCTTAGATGGACAAACTGCTGAATTTTTAGCCAAAGTACAATATCGTTATGCTTTTGAGCAAAATGATGCTAGAGCTGCTTCTTGGAATTATCAAGTTGATGCTTATAATATTTATCAAAGTTTTGAAGATAATGTTATTTGTTGGCATGCTGGAGATGGTACTGCAACGCCAGGAAGTGGTAATAATAATGGGATTGGAATTGAAATGTGTGTAAACCAAGATGGAAATTATGAAGGGACACTTGCTAATAATGCCAAACTTGTTGCATCACTTATGTTACAATATAATTTGACTCTTGACAATGTCAAACGTCACTATGACTTTTCTGGTAAGGAATGTCCTAGTTATTTAATTAGAACTGGACGTTGGGAAGAATTTGTTGAAATGGTAAGAAAAGAGTATTTAATCCAAAAATATTTAGCTGGAGCAACCATTGAATATCAACTTTCAACAGATACTTATCAAACAACTGATGAAGTATTGAATAATTTATTTATTGAAGGTGGAAATGGTCTTTGGTACAATAAACCAGTATCAGTTGAAACTGAAGTTGATTTTGTAATTCATGTTACAAAAAATGGTAAAAAATATACAGCATCATCAACGATTATGTTATTACCAGATGAAAACTAAAAGGAATGATTATGGATAAATATTTAAAAATTAGTGATGATGTAAAATATGCTTTAGACAATCATTTGCCTATTGTAGCCTTAGAATCAACAATTATTTCACATGGTATGCCCTATCCTAAAAATTTAGAAACGGCTTTAAATTGTGAACAAATAATAAAAAAAATAGGAGCTGTTCCGGCAACTATTGCCATTATTAAAGGTAAACTTTGTGTGGGTTTAACAGAAGAAGAACTTACTTATTTAGCAAAATCTGGCAGTCATGTGATTAAAACTTCGAGACGTGATATACCTATAATTGTATCAAAAGGGTTAGATGGAGCAACGACAGTGAGTGCTACAATGTATATTGCTAGTCTTGCCAAGATAAAAATTTTTGCTACTGGTGGAATTGGCGGTGTGCATCGTGGTGCGGAAATCACAATGGATATTTCGGCAGATTTAGATGAATTTGCAAAAACAAATGTGGCTGTAGTTTGTGCTGGTGCGAAAGCTATTTTAGATTTAGGAAAGACATTGGAATATTTAGAAACGAAAGGAGTTCCTGTTATTGGTTATCAGACTAAAATTCTTCCAGCTTTTTATACGAGAAATAGTGAATATAGAGTGGATTATCAAATGGATACACCCGATGAAATTGCTAAAATGTTAAAAGTTAAATGGGATTTAGGTTTAAATGGTGGTGTTTTAATTACCAATCCAATACCTTATGATGCTTCTTTAGATGAGAATTTAATGAATGAGGCTATAAATAAAGCCTTAGATGAAGTAAAGGAAAAACAAATCAAAGGAAAAGATATCACACCATACTTACTTGCTAGTATTAAAAATATTACAAAAGGAAAAAGCTTGGAATCTAATATTCAGTTGGTATACAATAATTGTTTACTTGCTGCCAAAATTGCTAAAGCTTATCAAACTAACGATGAAGTTTAAAATTTTTTTGGCTATGTATAAAAATATTATTATTTTAGTATGGTGGTTAGCAATTTTAGTTATTTTTAAAGTTTGGAATAATTTTAATTTTTCTAATGGTAATTCTATTCTATTTATTATTTTAATTGTTGTTTTCCCACTTGCTTTATATATATTTGGCGTTATATATAAGAAAAAACTTTTAAAACAAAAAAATTTAAGAAAAAAACCTTTTTTTGAAATCATTCAAGATGATTATAAAACAAAGAAATTGCAAAAAGAGTTTTTAGAACAGATTGAATTTTTAAAATTCAATTTAAATAGTAAAGATGATCAACTTCTCTTGTCTAATAATAAAATTGAAATTAGTTTTGAAAAAAATTATACCAAAATTAGTCTAGTAAATACTAGAATTACGTATTATTTTTATTATAGCAATCATATTTATCATTTTACAAAATTTGATAAACGTATGATACAATATCATTCCACTGTCTATTTGTATCAGCAAATGTTAGTATTATTAAAAAAACTTACCTGTAATCAACTTACTTATATGGAAAACAAAAAGAATTGCAAATTAATAAATAGTATTACAAACGAAATTCTTTATGATAATAATAAGAAGATGGATAAAAAACAAAAATACACTCATATTGTTACCATGCATTTAAGTGAGATATAAGATTAAACTTTCTAACTAGTTGGGTTAGGAAGTTTAATTTTTATTTTATTGTATAGAACAGATGTATTTCAAGTATAATAAAAAAGTATTATACTTGAAATAAAATATATAGTATAGTACAATTTATATACCCCCCATATGGGGTGGGTATAGGAGGATAATATGATACGCAAAAAATTTAGCGTTAGTGGAATGACATGCTCAAGTTGTAGTGCTCATGTAGAGCATGATGTGTCTTTAGTCGAAGGGGTAAACCATGTTGAGGTCAGTCTGATGACTAATTCAATGATTGTTGAGTATGATGAAGAGAGGGTAGATGAGGATAAAATAATCAAAGCAGTAGAAAATGGAGGTTATTCGGCAAGTATATATGTTAAAGATCGCAAATTAAATAACGATAACAAAAAAGAAGAAAAAAATAAATTAAAAAAATTGATAGCATCAATTATTTTAATGTTGATTTTAATGTATTTTTCAATGGGACCGATGATAGGGTTACCATTGCCCCTAATATTTGAAAATCATCAATATGCTTATTTAAACGGACTCATTCAGTTTATTTTTTTAATTCCTATTATTATTTTAAATAAACATTATTTTATAAATGGTTTGAAACGTTTATTTAAATTTTCACCTAATATGGATTCATTAATAGCTTTGGGGTCTGGTGCAAGTTTAGTTTATGGAATTTTTGCTTTAATTATGATTATAATTGGTATTCAAACACAAAATATGGCATTAATTGAAAGATACCATATGGAATTATATTTTGAATCTGCAGGAATGATTTTAACTTTAGTTTCACTGGGAAAATATTTTGAAAATCGTTCAAAACGAAAAACGACACAAGCAATCACGAAACTTCTTGATTTAACCCCTAAAATGGCACTATTATTAAAAGATAATATTGAAGTCGAGATAAATGTAGATGATATTAAGGTAGGAGATGTTCTCATTGTAAAACCAGGAACAAGTATTCCTATTGATGGAAAAGTAATAGATGGTATGAGCAGTGTCGATGAATCTACTTTAACAGGTGAATCAATGCCAGTTTTAAAAAAGATAGGTAGTTTAGTTAAAAGTGGAACGACAAATATCAATGGGATACTAAAAATTGAAGCAACTTGTGAAAGTAATGATACAACACTACAAAAAATTATTGATTTAGTAGATGTCGCTAGTAATTCTAAAGCGCCTATTGCAAGACTTGCGGACAAAATTAGTTTATATTTTGTTCCTGCTGTTATCGGAATTGCTATTGTAACTTTTATTGTTTGGATTTTAATAAGCCATGATTTTGAATTTAGTCTTGCAAGAGCTATTTCTATTTTAGTTATTTCATGTCCTTGTGCACTTGGTCTTGCAACACCTGTAGCTATTATGGTAGGAACGTATAAAGCCGTTAATTATGGTATTTTAATAAAATCAGGTGAAAGTCTTGAAACTTTACATAAAGTCAATACCATTATTCTAGATAAGACGGGAACTATTACTTATGGTAAACCGCATGTCACCGATATCATCACATATCATATAGATGAAGAAGAACTATTAAAAATAGCTTATTCATTAGAAAAAAATTCTGAACATCCTTTAAGTTATAGTATTAATCAACTTGCAATTTCAAAAGAGATTACTTCATATGAAGTAAAACATTTTGAGAATATTTTGGGTAAAGGGATCAAAGGAGTAATCCATGATCAAGAATATTTTATTGGGAATACTTCTTTAATCAATCAAGAATACGATTTAAAACGATATCAAGAATTATCAAATAGAGGGAAAACAGTTATTTTTGTTTTTACCAATCGTGAAGTTCTTGGAATGATTGCTTTAAAAGATGAGGTAAAACCATCAACCATTGATGCTATTGAAATGTTTAAAAAATTAGAAGTTGAAACGATTATGCTTACTGGCGATAATGAAGATACTGCCAAAGTGATTGCTGAAGAATGCGGTATTACAAAAGTAATTGCAAAAGTATTGCCAGAACAAAAGGCTAAAGTAGTAGAAGAAGTTAAAGCATCTGGCAAAATCGTTGCAATGGTTGGAGATGGAATTAATGACTCAGTTGCTTTAACCATGGCTAATGTCGGAATTGCAATGGGTAGCGGTACAGATGTTGCTATTGAATCAGCTGAAGTTGTTTTGATGAAAGATGATTTATCAGAAGTTGCTACAGCAATTCAACTCAGCAAAAAAGTTATCGCTAATATCAAAATGAATTTATTTTGGGCGTTTTTCTATAATATTTTATTTATTCCAATTGCTGCAGGAGTGTTATATGCACCATTTCATATTACACTCAGTCCAATGATATGTGCGTTAGCAATGAGTTTAAGTTCAATATGTGTAGTTCTCAATGCTTTAAGAATTAATAATTTTAAAAAGGAGAAAAAATAATATGAAAAAGATTATACAAATTAATGGGATGAAATGTGAACATTGTACATCAAGAGTTGAAGAGGCCTTAAAAAAGATTGCAAATGTAAAAAGTGTAAAAGTAAATCTTGCAAAAAAGGAAGCCATCATTCATGGTGATGTGGAGGATAGTGTTTTAGAAGAAGCAGTTAAAAAAGCAGGATACGAAGTAGTTTCAATTTATGTGAAAAAGGGATTATTTTAATGAGAGCAGATAAAAAACAAATTACAAGATTGCTTAATACGGCAAAAGGTCAAATTATAGGAATTATCAAAATGATTGATGATGATAAATATTGTATTGATATATCTAACCAATTGTTAGCGGTTGAAGCAATTATTAAGAAAGCCAATCAAGAGGTGATTAGAGCACACCTTGAAGGATGTGTAAAAGAAGCAATTGCTAATGGTGAAGATTCACATCAAAAAATTGATGAGATTATGCAAACAATAACGAAAATGTCTAAATAAAAAAGGAGAAAAAAGATAAAAGAAATTTTGTTTAAAATTTAAATAGACGGTTGTATTGATGAACTATTGATATAAAAAACCATGACATTAGTCATGGTAATTGTTAATAAGGTTTAAAATGTATTTATTCAATGCATAAAGCGTAAAAACTGAATTCAGGAAGGAGCAATTCTTTTTCTAAAATCATTTCATCATTGCAATTATAACAAAAAACAGTTTTTTCTTGTAATTCTGGTGGTAAAGTCATATTTATTTCACGAGTATTATGATTAATAATAAAATAAAAATTATCTATTTTAGTAATTAAATTATGTTTTCCAACTTCTAAAAATTCTAAATCTATATGTTTTATATCTTTAGTCAAATCATTTATATATAATAAATAAGGGTTAGAATCATATTGTATATCTTTAAATAGTTCATATTTACAAAACCAAAGAATTAATAAAGCATTCATTTTTTCATCCATTTTAGTTGTTTCTTTGTAGTTTATAATAAAATTTTGAAACTCACCTTTATTTGTAATTTCTAAATGTTCCAATTTTAGTAAATAATCAATTAAATCAATTTTTAAATTTACAAAATCTTCTATTAATTTTTCAATGTTCATGCCTTTATCTCCTTTATATGGTTTTATTTTATAATATAATTATAAAAAAAGCAAGAATAAGATATAAAACATTATGCTTTAAAAAAATAATAAAATGTAGTATAATGACAAAAGTGAAATAAGAAAGGAAGATGGCAGTGGATTTAAAATGTAAAGATGGATGGTTAGAAGTAATATGCGGTTGTATGTTTGCAGGAAAAACTGAAGAGTTAATTCGAAGAATTAATCGTATTAAGTATGCTAAAAAAGATATTGTTGTTTTTAAACCTGTTATTGATAATCGATATGATAAAAAACAAGTAGTTTCTCATTCTAATCAAAGGGTGGATTCAATTCCTATTCAAAATTCTCAAGAAGTTTTTGCTTATTTAGATAAACTTCCTTATGCGGTGGCTTTTGATGAAGCTCAATTTTTTGATGACGGATTAGTGGATGTTACAGACCGACTTGCTAATTCTGGAGTTAGAGTAATTGTAGCAGGGCTAGACCAAGACTTTAGAGGTGAACCCTTTGGCATTATGCCTATTTTAATGTCTAAAGCTGAATATGTTACAAAACTTCAAGGAATATGTATGGTTTGTGGTGCTCCTGCAACTAGAACACAAAGAATTATTAATGGTCGTCCTGCAGCCTATAATGATCCAACTATTTTAGTTAGCGCAAAAGAAAAATATGAATCTAGATGCAGACATTGCCATCAAGTTTTTAATCAAACACATGATGAATAATAATGATGATTTTTATTATATGAATGAGGCTTTAAAAGAGGCTTATAAAGCATATAGAGCCGATGAAGTTCCTGTTGGCTGTGTAATTGTTCATAATGGAAAAATAATTGCAAGAGCTCATAATAAAAGGCAAAAAAAACATGATGTTTTTGGACATGCAGAAATAGTAGCCATTAAAAAGGCCACTAAAAGATTACATTCTTGGATTTTAGATGAAGCCACTATGTATGTAACTTTAGAACCATGTTTAATGTGTGCAGGTTCTATTTTGCAATCAAGGATAAAAAAACTTGTTTATGCGACTTGTGAACAAAAATTTGGTGTTATTGAAAGTAAGATGCAAATTTTTAATAATCAATCAATATTTAATCATTCAGTTGAGGTTGTTAGTGGCATTTTTAAATTAGAAGCTAGCGAACTTTTAAAAGAATATTTTAAACAAAAAAGAAAATCTAAAATCAAGAAGAAGAAGTAAAATCAATGGATAAAACATTGACAAAAATAAAAAAATGGTGTATAATAAAAATGTAAATAGGTAATAGATTTACGATAGGGGAAAATCTCAACTTAGATACCTTCATCCAAGGTTCCATGGTGAACCAGGTCAGGTCTTGATCGAAGCAGCCTTAAGCTTATGTAACTTGTGGATGGGGGGATCTAAGTTGAGATTTTTTTAAAAGAAGGAGGATTAATAAAGTGAAAAAACTATATGTTTTAATTTCAATTTTTATGTGTAGTTTATTTCTTTTTACTGGTTGTCAAAAAACTTATACAATTACTTTTGATGCAAATGGTGGAATCTGTGAGGTAGATACAATTGATTGTAAAAAGAAAGATACGATTTACGTTCCAAGTGAGCCAACAAGAGAAGGATATACTTTCTTATATTGGGAAAAAGATGGTAGCCAATTTGATTTCAATGAAGCTATAACTTCTTCTTTTACTCTTGTTGCAAAATGGGAAATTCAAAAATATGATGTTATTTTTGATACCGATGGTGGAACATATATAGAAGACCAAAAAGTGGAATATGGTAAAACCATACAAGTCGATAATCCTACGAAAGAAGGATATGAATTTGTTGGTTGGTCTTTAAATGGTGAAATTTATGATGTTTCTACGCCTATTAAAAATAATTTGATTTTGTTAGCAATTTGGACTGATGTAAAATATACGGTAACTTTTGATGTAGCAGGTGGTGATGAACTTGAACCTATAAAAATTAAAAATGGTGAAAGTTTGGGAAAAATTATTCCCACTAAAGAACATAATAGTTTTGTATGTTGGTTACTAAATGGTGAAGTATATGATCCGACAACTCCAATTACTTCTAATATTACATTAGTTGCTTCTTGGAAAGAAGATTATAAAGTAACGATCCATTATAATAATAATGATCCAGATTTAGTTTTGTATGCAAAAGAAGGACAAAGTATCAATGATTTAGGTGGAATAGATTCTCCTATAAAAGAAGGGTATAAATTTATAAATTTTTATTATGATGAAGAATTCACTAAAGCAATGTTAATTTTTTCTAAAATCAACAATGATATTGATTTGTACGCTAAATTTAGCAAGATTTATTATATTACTTATCATTTGAATGGTGGTACAACAAAAGAAGAATTGTTGACAAGTTATGTTGTTGAGGATGTTGAAAACCGAAATATTGATTTAGTTTTGCCAGAAAAAAAAGGATATTTTTTTAGAGGATGGCATGAAAAAGAAGATTGTAGCGATAGTAATTTTTATATGATAACGAAAAAAGAAGCAAGAGATATTACCCTTTTTGCTAAATGGGATGAGGCAACTCTTCAAAATGCATATTTAGGTATTCTAGGTGATAGTATTTCAACTTATAAAGGATATATTCCTAATGGTTTTGTTCATTTTCCATATTATGCAAGTTCTGATGATGGAGGGATGATCACTTTAGAACAAACTTGGTGGCGAATTACACAACAAACTTTAGGTTGTAGATTAGGAATTAATAATTCATATAGCGGAACTTGTGTAATGAACGAGTATGGATATACTACTTCAGCAGAAAATATATCGAGACTTCAACACTCAACTCGTTTTGACAATCTTCCTCCCGATATTATGATAATTTATATGGGAAATAATGATGCGTTAGTTCAAAATTTAAATACAGCTAATTTTGAAAAAAGTTATCGAAATATGTTGAATAATCTTTATACATTATATCCAAATATTCAATTATTTTTAGGTACATTATCATATGAAAAATACTTTGTTGGCAAAGATTATTATGAAGAACATGTATTAGTAACAGCTGAAGTGAATCGAATCATTCAATCTTTAGCTAATGAGTATAATTTACCAATAATTGATTTTGCGACTGCTTATAGTGATAGTTCATATTTATTTGATACGATTCATCCTAATGTGTTGGGTATGAAAGCTTTGGCTAATGTAGCAATTGATGCGATTTCCAAATTTTATAATCCAACAACAATTTAAAATATCAGTTCATTTGTTCCTCATTTTAAACCATTTTTAAGGTTTAAAATGAGGATTTTTTATGTTTTAAAACGGAAAATATGAGATTCTTTCGTATTTATATTAACGAAAGGAGATAAAAAGAATTATGAAAAAAATAATGATATTATTCATTTTAGTTTTTAATTTGTTATTCACTAGCAACATTTTTATAAAAATTCAAGCTTCAACTTTGAGCGATATTAGTAAACCATTAATTGTACTACAAGGTCAAGACTATAATCAATATCTAGACTATCCAGGATATTCTATAGTAGAAAGTAATGTTAATTTCAACAAATGTGGTATTTATCTAGTTAAATATGAAAATGATTTTAATAAAAAAGTTATTGAAAAAAGAGTATATGTCAAATCTTATGAAGAATTATTAAAAGAAAAAAATTTTAATGAACAATATAAACAAATTTTAGAAGATGAAAATCTATCTAGTGTTCAAATGGTTAAAAAAGATAAGGATTCTTATTATATTAGTTTACTAGAAAAAACAGATAATGAACTTTACAATATAAAATTAGTTAAAATTACGAATGAGTGGATCGTGTATGATAAGACAATATTTTCTAAAGTTAGAGGAAAAATTGTTGATTTTGTAATCAATAATGATGAAGTTACTTTACTAGTTGAACAAGAAAGAGAAGGGTATTGCCAAGAGGTGTATCTTATTATGTTGAATAAAATTGGCGATATAGTAAATATAAAAAGGTATATTGGTGATGGTGTTGATAAAGCAAAAAAATTACTAGAAGATGACATCAATTATTATCTTATTGTTGAAACGAATTCTAGTAATAGTTTAGACTATAATTTTGAACATTCTTATCAAAGTATTGCCATTTTTGTATATAATAAAAAACAAAAAATAAATACTAGTTTTCAATATATTACTGGAAAGAATAATATGGAGGTTATCGATGCATCTATAGTTGATAATCAGATATGTATAATGACCAAGATGTATGATGCATCAATTCGACTTAAAGTATTTGATTTGTATTTTTTTTCTTGTGAAACATTAGAACAAACCAATCAAACGAATTTCACAATATCTTTAACGGAAACACCTCTTAAAATAAGCGTTGATCCTTGTGGAGAGATATATATTGTTAGTAGTGATTTTGAAAACAATGCATATGTGAATAAATTATATAAATTAAAAGATAATTTACAACAAGATTTAATGTATTCCTATCAATATCCCAAAGAAGCAGTGGCTCATTTAGTTGATTTTTTGGTAGTTGATAGTGGTCAAATCATAATGCTTTATAATTTAGTGCATCAGCAACAAAATAATTTATATGGATATGTATATCAGATTATTGATCATAATCAGATAGTGGCTCAAATTGAAGATTTTAATACAGAAAGGTATGTAAATGGATTTATACAATCCAATGAATTGTTGTTTATAGATGATAATGGTATTTATGTTAATACGATTAATAATGCAATATTTAAAGAGTTAAATCAAGAAGTAATGATAACTTCTTGTAAAGACTTTGTTTCCCCTATTTTATTTGTGAATGGACAAAAAATAAATATAGACGAAAATAAATCATTTGTAGAATATGACATCAATGTTTTTGGAACATATTTGGCATATTATTATTTTACGACACCAGATGTGGATGTTATTGTCTTTGGGGATGTTGTTGTACTACCTAGAATCAATGTTAATCAAAATGAAATATATGATAATCATTTTGATTTAGTATTTAATGGTGATGCTTTTTTAAATAATTATAAAATTATGTCGGGATATACAATTACAACACCTGGTAAATATAATTTGATTGTAGAGGGAAAAGATAAGAAAACCGTTGAGGTTGATTTTTATGTTCAGGAAATAACTACACAAGAAACAATTAAAAATAAAGATGAATTGCAAATTACAACTACAGATACAAAAAATAGTAGTGAAGATTGCATAAGAATAAATAATCATCTTCAAAACAATTATTTTTATCAAAAAGAAAGAGGAAAAGAGATTTGGACTCTACTTATACCAGTTTGTGCTTTTATTTTACTAATCATAACTATTGTTCGAAAAAGGAGTTAAAATGAAGAAAATAGGTTTTATAAGTTTTATATTATTGTGTTGTTATTTTACTTTCATAACGCCCGCTCAGGCAGATAAAACAAGTCAAGAAGTAGAGTTTTATGAAGAAGTTGAAAGAGAAGTTATGTTAGAAAATATTGATAATGTGGATATTTTAGATAGTGATATTTATACTACAAATGGTGAGTTTTATTACTTAAGATATAATATAAAGAAAAAAGGAAAACTTATTTCCTATTGGGAAAGAGAAGATGATTTATATCTTTTATATTTTGATAACAATTATTATTTAGAACAATTAGATTTAAAAAATGGTGATGTTAAAGTAATTAAGTTTGATAATAAAATTGCCGATATGAAAATAAAGGATGACTATATATATCTAGTTGGTTCTTTAAATGATGATGCTATTATCTATAGGTATAATATGGATTTGACTTTATATAATATGTATACTTTTGGTGGAGAACAATACGAAGAATTTTGTAAAGTTTATTTCATTGATGATGCTATATATTTATTTGGATTAAAAAATGGAATTAGTCATCATAGTCCATTTTTAAATGTTGGAAATAGTTTGGATATAAAATCATTTATTATAAAAATAGATAAGGATTATACAATCAAAAATAGTTTTTATATCAATGAGCACACAGAATTAGAGAAATTTAAAAATATAATTATTGAGAATCAAGAAATTTATTTTATCATTGAAAGCAATCATTGCAATTATTATCATTATACTCTTGATAAAAATTTACAAATTAAGGAGCGTTTTTCAATTTCAGTTAATCAAGACATATCTCATATTTTTCTTGTTAATAGTTATAACATAAAAAATGAAAAGATATATGTATATATAGCGAACCATAGTTTATATTATGGTGTTTTTACTAATCAATTTGTGCATACGTTTAAAATCAGTGATGAAGTTGATAATTTAAATTATAGTTTTATTCGTAACGGCATATTAGAATTATTTTGTACAGAAAAGCAAAAAGTAATTCAATACAAGGTTTCCATGTATTATATAAGTTATATAAATGAGAAAATAGTTTATTACAAAGATAGTACATATTTAGATACCAATCATTTTTTCGCATCTTCATATTTTGAGCCACTAGTTTTTAATTATGATTATGAAAAAAATTCTCAAATAACTTTAAATAAATCAGGTATGTTTGAAGCTTTTTATTATGCCAAAAAAGCAGATGGCAGTTATCTTAGAATTGTTACACCATATCTTATTCAACCATACCTAAATATTATAAATGAAGGAATGTATCAAAAAGGATATCAATTAGAATTTAGTGACAATTTATATTTAAATGATAAAAAAGTTTATAATGGCGAAATATTAAATCTCATAGGGGAAAATAAAATTACGCATGAGGTGAATCATATGAAGAAGGATTATATTATTTATGTTGAAGAGAAGTATTATAAACAAATGGATTTAAACTGGATAAAATCGCATATTGTCCAAAATCTTAATGATAGATATGTATATAACATTTTATTATCATATGATAAAGAAGTAAAGCAAGTAATTGTAAATGATGAGATTTGGCCATTTAATAAGGTTGGTAAAATGATAATGTTAGAGTTTTATTCTCACAAAGTGGGTATTGAAAAGTATAATATTGATTATATTGAATTTATGGATGGAAGTATATACATAATTCAAGAACAAGTATGTATTAAAACAAAGAAAAGTTTACCAATTATTGATATTTATTATCAAGAAGATTTTATACAATATAATATTGTCGATGATGATCAAAGTATAAATGATATCCTTATTAAATATTATTTAAATGATAAAACAGTTATTGTGGATAGACTTCATTTGGAAAATTCTAAAATTAAGATAGATAGTAATGTTACAAAAATTGAAGTTGTCTTGCAATGTGAAAATGGTACAACCGATTTATATGAACAAATATTATTTGAAATAGAGGCCGCTACAAAAAGTAAAGAAAAATCATTTTTTAATATAGATATTCAATATAGTGATAATAAAATAAATGAAATTTTAATAAAGGATTTTAATGTAAAAAATATTGACTTATTATCTGCTAAAATACAAGATGTTATTTTTACAGATGCTTTAGTTGATAATCGCAATAAAGTGGTAATTTATATATCATTTATTTTAACTAGTATAATTGTTATCGTTTCAACTATTATTCTTGTGATTAAGAAAAAATCCTAATTTGAATACTCAAAAATAAAAGTTTACTGAAATATTTTTTTATTAAGTAAACTTTTATTTCTTTTGTAAAAAAAAAGATTGTATGATATACTATATATGTATATAAAGGAGGTTTTTGAAATGTTCAATCAATTGTATATTCAAACCGAATATTCTATTTTGCAAAGTTCATGTAAATTAGAACCTCTTTTTGAACGTTTGGTAAAAGATAAAGTAGAGTCTTGTGCTATTGTTGATGAAGGAACGATGTATGGAACTATTAAATTTTATCAAGCATGTTTAAGAAACAAAATTAAACCGATTATTGGTTTAAAAGTAAATTATTTATATGATGATATGAATAGTAGCCTTTTGTTATATGCTATAAACGATTTTGGTTATAAAAATTTAATGAAAATATCTAGCAGAAGTAGATTAAATAATGGAATAGTAGATTTTGAATATTTGACAAAAGCTTCATTAGGACTAATTGCAATTATTCCTTTTGATGAATCAATTTTATCTCGATATCATCAACATCATGATGATAAAGCAATATTTCAAATCATTGATATTTTAAAACATACATATGATATTTTATATATAGGGCTTCCGATTCCTCAAGCATTAATTGGATTCAATTTTAATGAGGTCTATCATTTTTATAAAAATAAAGGTTATAAATTAGTTGCATTGCCCAAAGTTAGTTATCTAAATAGCGATGAGATGGATGCTTATATAACCCTTAAGTCAATTAAGATGAATGCGCATCTATATAAACCGTTAGAAGCAGAAAAATACCATTATTTATTAGAACAAGAAGAAGTAGAGTTTCTTTTTAGAGAGTACCAAGATTTAATTGATGCTACTATTGAAATAGCATCTTTGTGCCATGTAGAAATAGAATTTGGTAAGTATCAATTACCCTTATATCAAGCAGATTTAGATACTAGTGTATATTTGAAAGAACTATGTTTGGTTGGATTAAAGAAAAGAATACAAAATTTTAATTATTCCTATAATTATCAAATATATTTAAAAAGGCTGAATGACGAATTAAATACAATCAATCAAATGGGCTTTAATGATTATTTTCTGATTGTGTATGATTATGTTAAATTTGCTAAAAAAAAGGGAATATTTGTGGGACCGGGGAGAGGTTCTGCTCCTGCATCGCTTGTTAGTTATGTTTTAGGGATTACCGAAGTTGATCCTATTTATTATAATTTACTCTTTGAAAGATTTTTAAATCCTGAAAGAATTTCTATGCCTGATATTGATATTGATTTTCCTGATGATAGACGAGATGAAGTAATTAAATATGTTGGACAAAGATATGGAAAGGAAAAAGTAGCTCATATTGTTACATTTGGTACTTTTAAAGTTAAACTTGCAATTAATGATTGTGCACGAGTTTATCAATTACCCGATCAACATTTAAAGCAAATCAATAAATGTCTTCAATCTTCTTTGTCATTAAAAGGAACGAATTTATCATTAAAAGAAGCTATTGAAAATAATATTGAATTGCAACAATTAATGGAGGATTATGATGACATCAAGAAGGTAGTAGAAATTGCGGCAGTTATTCAAGGAATCCCAAGAAATATATCAACGCATGCGGCAGGTATTGTAATTACCAAATATGATTTAGTCAATTATACGCCTCTTGATGAAGGATTAGATGATATATATCAAACACAATATGAATCTAGTGATTTAGAAATTTTAGGTCTTTTGAAAATGGATTTTTTAGGACTTAAAAATTTAACCAATATTGCGAAAACAATTGAATTAATTAAGAAAGATAATCCTAGTTTTGTACTTCCCAAAAAAGAAGATGATGAAAAAACATATAAGATGTTAGCAAATGGAGATGTAAGTGGTGTCTTTCAATTAGAGTCGGCAGGGATGAGAAAATTGATTATGAATTTAAAAACATCTAATCTTGAGGATATTATACAAGCACTTGCTTTGTATCGACCTGGACCAATGGATATGATTCCATTATTTATTAAAAGAAAATTTAATTTAGAAAAAATAGAGTATCCACATAAAGATTTAGAACCAATTTTAAAAGAAACATATGGTACTATTGTTTATCAAGATCAAATTATGTTGATAGCCTGTAAATTTGCAGGATATACATTAGGTCGAGCTGATATTTTAAGAAGAGCAGTTTCTAAGAAAAAAAAGGAAGTTTTAGAACAAGAACGAGAGGTTTTTATAAATTCATCGATTAAGCAAGGATATTCCTATGATGATGCCAATTTAATATATGATTATATTGTTAAGTTTGCAGATTATGGTTTTAATAAAGCGCATAGTGTTGCTTATGCCAAGGTTGCTTATTTAACTGCTTATTTAAAATGTCATTACTTTAGTTATTATTTTTCTACTTTAATGACTTCTTTTATGGGAAGTACTAGTGATATTTTAGACTATACTAAACAACTACTTTCAAGACATATTAAAGTGAATGCTCCTTCTATTAATAAGAGTATTGATATTTTTAATGTAATTGATGATGAAATATATTTTCCTATTAGTATGATTCGTGGACTTGGTAATGTTAAAACTAATGATATTTTAGAAGAAAGAAAAAAAGGTATTTTTAATAATTTTGAGGATTTTATTATTAGATGTAAAAATATAATAGCGACATCATTAATAGAAAATATAATTTATAGTGGTGCTTTAGATGAATTTGGGTTGACTAAAAAAGCTATGATTGATCAGTATCAAAATATCATTGAACAAAGTACGTATACCTTTGTTAAAAATGTTTTGCAAATAGATTATTCAGAAGATGAATATAGTTATGGTACTTTGCAAGAAAAAGAATTAGAAGTTTTAGGAATGAATATAAAATATGATTTTTTTAAACAATGTGTAGCACTTTATGATAAATATAAGATGATGAAAATAAGTGATTTAGATTTAAATCAAAATATTAGAACAATGGGAATGATCAAAAATGTTAAAGAAATTTTAACAAAACAAAAAGAAAAAATGGCTTTTATTGAACTTGCTGATGATACATCTAGTATAGAGGTTGTTTTTTTTCCTAAAATTTATTTTTCCTCATTACCTCTTCATAAAGGTATGATTATAATGGTATCTGGGAATGTTCAAAAAAGAACAACAATGCAAATAATTGTAAATGATGTTAAAAAATTATAGAAGGAGAATATATGAGAGTACTTTGTTTTGATATTGGTGGCACTAATGTAAAATATGGTGTCATCGATAATGAAAAATTTTTAGAAAAAGGGTTATTTGATACAAATGCAGATCTTGGAAAAGAACATTTAACGAATATTTTAGTTGATATGGCTCGAAAGATGAAGGATACATATCAAATAGATGGAATTGGCATATCTTGTGCTGGTAGTGTGAATTTTGAAAAAGCATATATTGAAATTGCACCAGATGCTTTACCTAGTTTTTCAGATTGGGATTTTAGAAAAATATTTAAAGAAAGAGTAGGACTAGATTGTATTGCGGATAACGATGTGAATAGTTTTGCCAAAGCGGAATGTGTAAATGGTGCTGCAAAAGATTTTGATCACTTTATTGTTCTTACAGTAGGTACTGGTATTGGTGGGGCCATTGTTATGAATGATGAAATTTGGCGTGGGAAAAATTACAATGCAGGTGAAGTTGGTAGGGTTTTAATTGGTAATGCTAAATGGGAAAGCGTTGCTTCCACTCAAGCTTTAATTAAAGAGGCAAGAAGAGCAGGTCTGGATGTTCATAATGGAATAGAGTTATTTCAACTATATGATAATCAAGATGAAATTGCAATTGCGGTAGTCAATCGATTTTATGATTTGCTTGGTATTGGAATGGCCAATTTAGTATATGTATATAATCCAGAGGCAATTATTATCGGTGGGGGAATTTCTAAAAGAGAATCATTTGCTTCTTCAGTTGAAAAATATATGAATTCTCATTTGTCATATGGTTTTAGAAATACCGCAAAAGTTTTAAGTGCGAGTTATCGAAACGATGGTGGTATGCTTGGAGCATATTATAATTTTATTGAATATAAAAAGGAGAAAAAATAATGGATCAAAAAACTTTGGAAAAAGTTAAAAAATGGGAAAACTTTAAAGAATTAGATCCTTCTTTAAAAGAAGAATTAGAAAAAATAAAAGATAATGAAGAAGCTCTTATGAATGCATTTTATAATGATATTGCTTTTGGAACCGGAGGTCTTCGCGGGATCTTAGGAGTAGGAACTGATAGAATGAATATATATGTTGTCAGAAAATCAACTCTAGGATTTTTAAATTATATGATAAAAAAATATCCCAACATTAAAGAAATGGGAGTTGCAATTTCATATGATTGTCGTAAAAATTCTTATTTGTTTGCTAAACATGCGGCTGAGATTATTGCAAGTTGTGGCGTGAAAGCATATTTATATACATCGATTCGTTCAACTCCACAATTGAGTTTTACAGTTAGATATTTAAAATGTGCGGGAGGAATTATGATTACTGCTAGTCATAATCCACCAATTTATAATGGGTATAAAATTTATGATCATAATGGTTGTCAATTAGTACCAGAACTTGCTGATAAGGTAATTGATGAAATTAGCAAAATTGATGATATGTTTCATATTCAATCAGAAGAATTTGATAGTTTAGTTGCAAAAGGTTTAATTAAGATGATTGATGAAGAAGTTGATAATGCATATGTTGCAAGAGTAAAAAAAATAAAAATAAATGATGTGAAAAAAGATAATATTAAGATAGTATATACTCCTCTTCATGGCACAGGTGCTACGCATATGGTTGAACTTCTTTCCTCTTGTGGGTATCATGTATATCCAGTAGAAGAACAAATGATACCAGATGGTAATTTTTCGACGTTAAAGTCACCAAATCCAGAAGAAGCAAGTGCTTTTGAATATGCTATTCAATTAGGAGAAAGAGTGAATGCTGATATTTTGATTGCAACAGATCCTGATGCTGATAGAATGGGGATTGCCGCAAAAGATGATAATGGTAGATATATATTACTTACAGGAAATCAAACGGGTGCTATTTTATTAGATTATCTTGGTAAATATAAAAAACATCAAAAAAAGGCAATTGTTTTTAATACAATTGTTACTTCTAATTTTGCTAAAGCAATTTGTGAAAAATATGGTTTAGAACTTGTACAAACATTAACTGGGTTTAAATATATTGGAGAGCAAGCAGCTAAAATTGAAAATACAGATAAAGAGTTTTTCTTTGGTTATGAAGAATCCTATGGATATGTTATTGAAGATTTTGTTAGAGATAAAGATTCTTTTCAAGCGTCGTTATTATTATCTGAAGTAGCATCATTTTATAAATCTCAAAATAAAACATTAATTCATGTTTTAAACGATTTATATGAGGAATATGGTTATTATTTAGAAGGGGTGCATAATATCGCTCTTGCTGGAATTGAAGGAAGTAAAAGAATTGAAAAAATTATGAGAACTTTTCAAAAAATGAAACTAACTGAGATTGCTGGTGCTCATATCAAAGTATTTGAAGACTATGATAGATTAGAAAGAATTGAAGAGGGTAAAATATCTTCTCTTACCCTTCCTCAATCATTTGTTTTAAAATATATATTTGATGATGGTGGATGGTTTGTTTTAAGACCATCAGGAACAGAACCTAAACTAAAAATCTATATTGCTATTAAAGCCTCATCATATAGGAAAGCCCAAGAATTTATTGAGCAACTTAAAAAAGCGATTCTTGAAATTATTGAAAATATCAAATAGGGGTGAAAAAATGAAAGTTAGTTTGAATTATAAGAATGTTTTGAATTTTGTATCAGAAGAAGAAATTAAAAATAATGAAAAAATAGTTTTAGATGCTAAAAATATCTTACTGAATAAAAAAGGTGAAGGTGCTGATTTTTTAGGATGGATAGAGTACGCCAATAACTACGATAAAGAAGAGTATACAAAAATTAAAATTGCAGCCGAGAAAATCAGAAAAAATAGTGATGTTTTAATCGTAATTGGTATTGGTGGTTCTTATCTTGGTGCTAAAGCTATTATTGAAAGTTTACAACCATATTTTCGAAAAGATAAAGATTTAGAAGTTATTTTTGTAGGTAATAATTTGTCATCATCTTATATGGCAGAACTATTAGAGTATGTTCGCAATAAAGATTTTTCTATTAATGTTATATCTAAATCAGGAACCACTACTGAACCAGCAATTGCATTTAGATTGTTTAGACAATTGTTGATTGAGAAGTATGGCAGTAATGCTCATGAACGAATTTATGCAACTACCGATAAAGAAAAAGGAGCGTTACGAATGCTTGCTACTAATGAAGGTTATGAAACTTTTGTTGTACCAGATGATATTGGTGGTAGATATTCATGGTTTACTGCAGTAGGACTTTTACCAGTTTGTGCTAGTGGCATTAATATAGATAACTTAATGAAAGGTGCAAGTGATGCCTATTATGATTGTAAAAATACAAAATATTTAGATAATAGTAGTTTACTATATGCAAGTATTAGAAATTTACTTTACAATAAAGGAAAGATGGTAGAGGTTCTTGTTAATTATGAACCAAAGTTAACATTTATTAGTGAATGGTGGAAACAATTATATGGAGAATCAGAAGGTAAAGATCATAAAGGGTTGTTTCCTGCTAGTCTTGTTTATTCTACTGATTTGCATTCAATGGGTCAATATATTCAAGATGGAATGCGCATTATGTTTGAAACGGTTGTAAATATCAAAAAACCTCAAATAGATTTTATCTTACAAAATGAGGAAAACGATTTAGATGGGTTAAATTTTTTAGCGGGAACTAATTTTGATAGTGTTGCTAAAAAGGCAATGCAAGGAACAATTCTTGCCCATGTAGATGGAGGAGTACCTAATATTGTTTTAGAAATTGAAAGTATAGATGAGTATACTATAGGATATGTATTGTATTTCTTTATGTTTTCTTGTGGTGTTTCGGGATATATGCTTAAGGTTAATCCATTTAATCAACCAGGAGTTGAAGATTATAAGAAAAATATGTTTGCGTTACTTGGTAAACCAGGATATGAAAATCTTCGTAAAAAACTTTTAGAAAGATTATAATATTGAAAAAAGGATAAATTTAAATAATTTATCCTTTTTATTTTTATTTGCAATTTTCAATAAATTTTAATATAATAAATAATATAGAAATGATTTAGTTTATTTGTAAAATATTTAAATCAATTAATATGATAAATTTAACAAAATTTAGGAGAAATTTAGAATGGGAACTAAACTACAAACAGAAGAAAGTGTAATGGCTATTGTAATATATCATCATGAAATTTTGTATATTAAAGAGTTAATATATGGTATGCCTAAATTTTCTTTACCCAAGGGTCATATAGAAGATGGTGAAACAAAAATTGAATGTGCTATTAGAGAATGCTATGAAGAAACAGGAATTATTTTAGAACCATCCTCATATGTTAAAAGTTTAGATTCTTATACGATAAAATTTACTAATAATAAGTTAGAAGAAGTTGAAAAGAAAGTATATCCTCTATTATTTAAAATTATGAAAAAAGAGGTTCCTAAAATAAAAGAACCAAGAATTTTAGAAACTAATTTTATTTCTATTGAAGAATTTGTAAATCAATGTTCATATGATAATGTAAAAAATATAATTTTAAGTTTGATGAATGATATTTAAATAGTTAATGTAAACCTTTTTATAAGCATATAAATAAACATATTTATAAAAATAAGTATAATATTTATCTAGTATAAGAGGGAAAAATTATGTCTATAACATCAGTTAAAAAAAGAACACACTATGAAGTGGATATGACAAATGGTAATTTTTTTAAGAAAATTGTTTTGTTTTGTCTACCACTTATGTTTACAGGTATTTTACAGTTGTTGTATAATGCGGCTGACTTAATCGTTGTCGGACAGTTCAGCGATGAACCTGACGCACTTGGAGCAGTTGGTTCTACTTCAGCTTTGATTAATTTGATTATTAATTTATTTATGGGATTATCGGTTGGTTCTAATGTAATGTGTGCAAGAAGTTTTGCTTCTAAAGATGCCAATAAACTATCAAAAATTGTACATACATCAATTACCATTAGTGTCATTTGTGGTTTTGTTTTAGGTATTGTTGGTTTTATTTTTGCTCGTAATTTTTTACAAATGATGGATAACCCCATTGATCTTGCGGTAGTATATTTAAAAATATATTTTATTGGTATGCCTTTTAATATGCTTTATAATTTTGCCGCAAGTATCCTTAGAGGAGTTGGTGACACCAAAAGACCACTTTATTATTTAAGTATTGCAGGGTTAGTCAATATTGTTTTAAACATTGTTTTTGTGGTAGTTTTTAAAATGGATGTCGATGGAGTGGCCATTGCAACGGTAATATCTCAAGTAGTATCTTGTATTTTAATTATGAATTGTTTAATTAAAACAAAGGAAATATACAAGTTTTCTTTTAAAAAAATTCATATTTATAAAAAGGAATTGATAGAAATAACAAAAATTGGATTACCAGCAGGTATTCAAGGTTCTATTTTTTCTATTTCTAATGTGCTTATTCAATCATCAATTAATAAGTTTGGCACTACTGCTATCAATGGAAATTCTGCTGCTCAAAGTATAGAGGGATTTGTATATATTTCAATGAATTCTGTATATCATGCATCTCTTGCGTTTGTAGGTCAAAATATGGGTGTTAAAAAATATCATAATATTCATAAAATTACATGGTATTGTCTAATTTTTGTTACTTTAGTTGGTGTAGTACTTGGAGGAAGTCTCTTTTTATGTGGTCGGTATGTATCAAGGATATATACAGATGTTCCGGGTGAAATTGATGTTTCATATATTAGGCTACATTATTTATGTTTACCTTATTTTTTATGTGGTATTATGGATGTAATGGTCGGAGTTTTAAGAGGTTTAGGGTACTCGATTACGCCAATGATTGTATCTATAATTGGTGTTTGTGTTTTTAGGGTTTTTTGGATATATTTAATTTTTTACAATGTTACTGATTTTTCTAATTATAATGATTTACATTATTTATATATGTCTTATCCAATTTCATGGATTGTCACTTTTGCAGTAGAGTATTTAATGTATGTAATTGTTTATAAAAAAATATTAAAAAAATCTCAATTAGAATTAATTAGCAATTAAAAAGGACTTGCGAGAAGTTTGTAATGAAATCAAACTATTCTCACAAGTCTTTTTTAATAAATAAAATCTACTAACCAAGGATTATCAATAAAAGGATTATAGTTACCTTGAATTTGTTGTATTTGTTCGTTACGATATATTTCATAATAATCGACAGGATCTTGATTATGCCACAAAATTAACATTTCTACGCTTTTTGCAACACCAAGTTTTTCAATATCCATATTATATCGAATATTCATATAAAAGATTATTCTAGCTACATCACCTTTTATATCATCTTTTGGTTCAAAGTAAAGATTATCTGTTGTAGGACCAAAAGGTTTATTGTTTCTAGATGAATTAATTGAAGTAAGTGCGGGTCTTAATTGATGAAGATCAGTTCCTGCATTTTTAGTTGAACCGGTTACGGTTGAATATAAACCACCTGATAAGGATTTCGGCCAAATATGTTCCCGATTCCAAGTAATTCCATTTTCCCAAGTTCCATTTATTGATTGACCACTATAAAATAGAATAATATTTCCAGGATTATCAAAATCTGGATCAGTTAAAAGGTAGGCATTTCTAGCAAAATCGTAATCAACAATATTAGTGTGGGTAGAACGAATAAGTAATGATAATTGGTTTTTTAATGCATCACCTGTTAAACCAATTATTGATTCATAGTAGTCTTCATGATTATAAGGATATAAATTTTCAAGATGTTTATATTCATTATTCCATATATCTAAAGAACTAATTTCTGTTACATTAATTGTAAAATGAGAAGAATATTTATCAATTTGCCATAATATTTCATTTTGGTAAGAAAGATCATAGATTGAAGTGTTGGGATTGGTCATATATATTGTATTGATATTGTCATAGTCATTCATAGTTGTTGTTTTATGAATAATTACGTTTTTGCTTTGGGCCAGATAATGAGAAGAATTGGTAATAATGTAGTCGTAAGAGGACAGGATTGCCTCATCAATTTCACCAGTGGTATCAATTAAGATTTGAGTATGATAATTATTAAATAAAATGCCATTAGGTGTATAAATAAGAGTCGCAGTTGGTGAAAGATGATAGGTTTGAGTATCGACATCATCTAATTGTATAAACTTTTTAGCTTTTAAACTTTCGATATCATTATAACTGATGAAATATTCAATATCATTATCTTTTATCAATTGACCAAGTTCATCTAAGTTATAATCATCGGTTAAAAGAATTAGGATGTCAATAGTATCTAATTGTATATATATGACATCTTGTTTTACAACTACATCAGTATAGGGATAACTATTATTTAAAGAAGGATAAGTATAGGACATAGTATATGGTGAAGAGATTGTAATATCTTTATAAGTGATGTTAAGTTCTCCTTTATAAAATTGTTTATTATTAAAATTAGAAATAATAATTTCATTTTTGATTGCGGCAAGATTAAGAATTTCACTAGTTTTATCACTATATGTAATTTTTAAACTTCCTTGATAATCAAAATTATCACCAATAGTATAATTTGTTGTTAAATCTAAAGGTTCAATAGAAACAATTTCATCATTAGCTAAATGGAAAATTTTTATTTCAAATAAACCAAAATTGCCAATAACTTTTTTGGAATATTCAAATTTTATTTTCGTAATATCAGTATTAGAAAAGATAGCACTAATCGTAGTTTTAGTATTTGAGATAGGACCATCAATTTGGTATTGTTCTAAAATAGTATGATTATCATCTAATCCATAAATGGTAATAGTTGAATCTCCTCCTGCATTTTTACCAAGAATAGTAGCTTCCACTTTAAAGGTTGAAAAAGGTTTAAAAGAAATGGATGTAATACTTTCATAGTTATTAGAAAACTTCAGTGAACCATCAGCATAAATACTTGCATTATAATTGTATATCCATCCTGTTGGGGCCGTTTTTTGATTAAGAAAACTTTGATTTATAATTTCTTTGGCATAGTTTTCTTTATAGTCTGGATAATCATATGTATATAAATTGGAATAATTAGAATCGTTAGAATAAGTGGTTCCCTCTTTTAGTCCTTTTACACGAAAATAAATTGTTTGAATACTAGAATTAAGATAAGATGAAAAATCAAAATAACTTTCAACTTGATGATAAGTAGTTTCATCTAAAATAGTCATTTCTACTTCGTAATATTTCACATCATTTTGTAATGTCCAAGTAAGAGTATAATTTTTAACATCTAAATTGCTTGGAATCCTAATTTCTGATGTAGTACATCCACTAAATATAGTTAAAAATAAGGTTATAATAACTGGTAAAATAATTTTTTTCATACGAACTCCTATAATGATTGAATAATTATTTCTAAAGCTTTACTCATTTGATCAATGGATAAGCTACTTGTTGGTGAAGGAAAATGGACAAAAATGCATGGTATTTGTGGATGGTAATACATGACTTGATAGTATAAAGCATTACATATATATTCTCCTGCATCTAGACTAATTTCAGCTTGAATGAAATGAGTAAAAAGATGTGATAATGCTTCAATGCTTGGAAAAATAGAATATATAGTTTGGGGACCTTTTTCAATAATTAATTTTTGATTTAGATTTACCTCATCTTTATAATCAATTTTTTTATTAATAAAATTTTTGGCTTTAATTTCAAGAGAAATCTTTTTTCTATCAATAGCCTCACCACATAATATTATAACATCTGGTTTTTCTTTTTCTATATATGAATTTATATATTGAAAAGAAGAAAAAAGGGCAACAGGTAAATATTTTTTGTTCACTTCTATTTGAGAATTATTTAAAGTTACATAACTTACTGCTAATTGAGCAATATTGGTAGGCCTACCATTAAAGGCTTCAAATGCTGTTAATAATAGTTTCATCATATCACCTCACAATTGATTATATCATACTTGTGATTTATTTCAAAATTATTTGTTTTTGTTATGCAAATATTTCCGTTTTTTATCTAAAAAATAAGTTTATATTTTTTAAATTTTAGAAAATTAGATGAATAAATAAAAAGAAAAAAGTCAACAAAACTTGAATAAATAGTGAAGTTATGTTATAATAAGTTAAATATGGAGGAATATATTTTATGATTAAAGCGATTCATAATAATGTGGTTTTACAAAAAAAAGTAAAGCAAGGGCAGAAGGGGATTTATATGCCAAGTATGGGAGATGATAGTTTTATTGTTTTAAATGTAGGTCCAGAGGTATCAACGATAAAGGTTGGTAATGAAGTAATAGTAGATAAGAATCCTAAACAATTTAAATTAGGAATGAATGAGTATTATATAACAAGTATTGAAAATATTATTGCAATTGTGGAGGAAAATCATGAGTAATAAATTATTGTTCTCGTCTTCAGCAAGAGAAAAAATGACTATTGGTGCGAAAACATTAGCAAATGCGGTGAAAGTAACATTAGGTCCTAAAGGAAGAAATGTTGTAATTGAACAAGATTTTGGTTCACCATTAATTGTTAATGATGGAGTAACAATTGCTAAGTCAATTACTTTAGAGGATAAATATGAAAATTTAGGGGCCTCAATTTTAATTGAAGCCGCTACTAAAACGAACGATTTAGTTGGCGATGGTACAACTACTGCTATTTTGCTAACCGCAACCCTCATAGAAGAAGGAATGAAAAAATTACAAGAGGGTGCTAATCCAGTAACTTTAAGAAACGGGTTAAATTTTTATTTATCATATATTCATCAAATGATTGATGAGGTATCCACTCCAGTTAAATCAAGTGATGATTTAGAACAAATTGCAACAATTTCATCTGGTTCAAAAGAAATTGGTAAACTGATTCGAGAGGCATATCAAAATGTCGGTCAAGATGGTATTATTACTATTGAAGAATCGCAAGGGTTAGAAGATTATTTAGATGTGGTAAAAGGCTATTCTTTTGATCGAGGATTTTTATCAAGTTATATGGCTAATAATGATACCAAAAATGAAGCTATTTTAGATAAACCTTTTGTGCTTGTAACTGATAAGAAAATTATTAGTATGCAAGAGGTATTGGTATATTTAGAAGAGGCTATTAAAAGAAGCAAACCACTTTTCATTATTTGTGATGATATTGAACAAGAAGTTTTAGGAGCACTCGTTGTCAATAAATTGCGTGGTGTTTTTAATGCGGTAGTAGTGAAAGCTCCATCATTTGGCGAAAGAAAGTTAAAACAATTAAAAGATGTTGCAACAATTACTGGTGCTCAAATGGTAGATTCTAGTATTGGTATGGAACTTAGCAACAATGATATTAGTGTCTTAGGTGTTGCTGAAAAAATAATTGTTTCAAAAGATCAAACAATTATAATTAGTAATTCTGAATTAACCGATCATATCAATTTGTACGCAAAATCTCTTCAAGAAGAATTGCTTAATACGACTAGTGAATATGACAAAGAAAAACTAGAAGAAAGAATAGCTAAAATTTTAGGTGGTATTGCTCAAATTAAAATTGGAGCTGAAACAGAAATCGTTTTGAAAGAGAAAAAACTTCGAATTGAAGATGCTCTAAATGCAACTAAGGCCGCAATGAAATCAGGCATTATTGAAGGTGGTGGCAAAGTATTATATCAAATTGCAAATGCTTTAAAACATATTGAAGATGCACAAGTATATCAACAAGCAAGAGAAATTTTGGAAATAGCTTTACAACAACCTTTTATTCAAATTTGCGAAAATGCAGGAGTTGACTATCAAAAGATTTTACAAAATGTTAGTGATAATTTATGGTATGATGCTTTAAATAATAAAATGGTTGATATGAAACAATCAGGAATTATTGATCCTGCTAGTGTAGAAAAAAGTGCCATTATGAGTGCAGTAAGTATTTCTGGAATCTTTTTAACAACCGAATGTGCAATTATCAATGAAGATAAAAAAACGACTGTAAATGAGGAGAATTTATTGTAATGATTGATTATCAAAATGATATGAGTAGGGTTGAACAACTTCTTCAAGATATTGAAAAATTAAAGGAAGAAAATCACTTTTTGAAAGAAGAAATAAGAAGACTAAATACAAGACTTACAGGTTTAAATTCAATCAATAATCAAGTCAATATAAATTCACCATTAGTTGATTATTATATTAATCGTTATTTAGAAATTCATAATTATGTTTTGAATGCTAGGATTAGTATTTTAGATGAAGATATCAAAAAAACGGAAAACAATTATGAAGAATTAACTTCACGCGAAGATATGTTAGAAGAAATTGCCAAAAGAAATCAAGATTTAACAATCCAGATTGAAGAACTGAATGAAAAGATAAAACAAAGTAATCTAGCATTAGAAAATGAAAAGGCTGCATTTCAAACAATTGCTAATAAAGTAACCGATTTAGAAAATAATTTATATTATGCAACACTTGATTATTATAATAATTTAGTCAGTAAATTAAGTATTGGAAATGTCACTGAAACTTTAGAATATATGAACTTTGTTATAGATGTGTTAAAATATACTTTATATGATGAAGTAGTAAAATATTTGGATGATGCAAAAAATGCTTTGATTCAATTAGATGATTTAAATGTATTAGAATATGAAGTGAAAAATCAAAATATTACTTATGAAAATGAAAAAAAGATTTTATCAGAAAGTATAGAAGTAATTTCTTTTGAAGAAACTGAAAAAAAATTAGACGCTTTAGCATATGAAATTACGACTAAGAAAACGACAAGAACTGAATTGTTAGAATTATTTGCCAATTTGAAAAAGCAACATATCAAAGCTATTAAAGATGAAATCAAACATTTACAAATTTTGGAATATACAAATCAACAAATTGCTTTGAAAATGGATGATATTGTATTAAATTATAAAAATAGTTTATCTAGTGCGGATACTTCTTCTAATATTTTATTAAATAAAAAACTAATGTTGAAAAAGTTGAATGATAAAATGGAAACTATTAAGCCATTTAAAGATAAATATGATAAATTAAATGATGAATACAACCAAATACAAGCGATGTATAAAACAATTACGAATAATATTGATGAAATAGAAAACTATATTTCAGATGCTAAAAAAATAATGGATGCTAACCAATCATTTATAAGAACGATTAAAGAATATAGTGAAACCAAAACGAAATTAGATTCTATGAAAATGAGTTTAGATTCTATTATTATAAGAGAAAAAAATCTTGCTGAAGCAAGAAAACAGATATTAAATGATCCTTACGGAAAAACAGATTTAATTAGAATTGATGAAGAGTTAAAAATAGTTCAAGAAAGTATTGAAAGTTTTAATATTGAGTGCAGACAATTAGAATCGAAAATATATCAATTAAAAGAAACTGAACAAGATTATAAAATTATTATGATCTATGAAGAATATTTACTTTGTGAGGACAAACTTCCAAAATTATATGATAAACAAAGAACGTTAAGTTCACTGATAAGTGATAAATATGTTGAAGTTTCTAATGCTAAAATGAAATGCAATGAATATGAGTCATTAGTCAAACAAATTGAGGAAGTTGAAGATGAAATTAACAATTTCTAAAGATTTAAAAGAAATTTTGCCATCTTTTTTAGTATCTGCTTATACATTTGATTTACTGGAAAAAAATGATAAAGAACATTTATCAAACGAGATTAGCGAAGGTTTATCTAAAATTGCTCAAGAATATCAAAAAAACTATTCTTTAGATAGGGTAGTAAATATCAAACGAATTAAACAAACAAGAGATGGATATAAAAAATTAGGAAAAGATCCATCCCATACTAGAGCAGCTTGTGAAGCACTTTTAAGGAGAATCATTAAAGATGGCAAGATTTATCGACTTGGTAATGTGATCGATGTGGGGAATTTGATTTCGCTTATCTGTTTAAAAAGTGTTTGTGTTGTTGATTTAGATCAAATTATAGGTGATATCAATATTAGAATAGGTACGAAAGAAGACTGCTATTTTGGTATTAATCGTGGAAAAATAAATGTAGATCGTTTGCCACTTTATACTGATGATATATCACCTTTTGGTAATCCTACTAGTGATACTTTAAGAACTTCCATAACATCTCATACTAGAAGGGTTTTAATTATGCTCATTCATTTTGATACAAGTGACGTATCACAAGATGAAGATAGAATGATTGATATTTTAAATAGATATTTAAAAATTAAGAATTTAAATAAAATTAATTATGAGGAGAAAAACTAATATGATGAACGATAGTTCAAATTTTATTAAGACAATTATGAAAAATGAATTAGAAACAGGAATAGTAGACCATATTCTAACTCGTTTTCCTCCCGAACCCAATGCTTATTTGCATATAGGCCATGCAAGAGCGATTATTATGAATTTTGAACTGGCCAAATGTTTTGGTGGTGCAACTAATCTTCGATTTGACGATACAAACCCTTCAAAGGAAGATACAGAATATGTTGATGCAATTAAAAAGGATATTGAATGGCTTGGTTATACCCCTAAAACAATCAATTATGGATCTAGTTATTTTGATGCAACATATGAAAAAGCCGTTCTTTTAATTAAAAAGAATCTAGCATATGTTGATGATTTAGATCAAGAAACATTGTCAAAATATCGTGGTTCTATTAATGAACCTGGTATACCTTCTCCTTATAGAAATAGAACAATAGAAGAAAATTTAAAACTTTTTGAAGAAATGAAAAATGGTAAATATGCCAATGGAGAAAAAACATTACGAGCCAAAATTGATATGGCTAGCCCGAATATTAATTTAAGAGACCCTGTTATTTATCGAATTATGCATGTTTATCACCATCAAACGAAAGACAAATGGTGTATTTATCCAATGTATGATTTTGCTCATCCTTTGCAAGATGCTTTTGAAGGAATTACCCATTCACTTTGTAGTATTGAATTTGAGGATCATCGACCACTTTATGAGTGGGTTATTCATCATTGTGATGTGGCGGCCCAACCTCGTCAGATTGAGTGGGGACGTCTTGGTATTACCAACATGATTATGAGTAAAAGATATTTAAAACAATTAGTTGATGAGAAATATGTTTCAGGATATGATGACCCAAGAATGCCAACACTTGTTGGTCTTAGAAGAAGAGGTTTTACACCTAATGCTATTAAAAACTTTATTTTATCAACAGGTTTATCTAAAATTAATTCAACTGTTGATTATGGTATGCTTGAACATTTTTTAAGAGAAGATTTAAAATTAACAACAATAAGGCCAATGGCAATTGTCAATCCGCTTAAAGTTATTATTACCAATTATCCAAGTGAAGACATTGAGTATGTAGAGGCAATTAATAATATGGAAAATGAGAGTCTTGGAACGCATAAGATGGCTTTTGGTAAAGTACTTTATATTGAAAAAGAAGATTTTTGTGAAATTAAACCTAATAAACATTGGAAACGTCTTGCAAAAGATGTTGAAGTGCGATTAATGCATGCATATTTTATTAAATGTAATGATGTGATTAAAGATGAAAATGGCAATATTTTAGAAATTCATTGTACTTATGATCCGAAAACTAAATCAGGAACGGGATTTAATGAAAGAAAACCTAATGGTACAATTCATTATGTTGAGGCTAGTACTGCTTTAAAGGCGACTTTTAATATTTTCGAACCACTTATTATTGATGAAAAAGTTTCTACTGATAATTTTAAAGAACGTTTAAATAAAGATTCATGGCAAGTATTTGAAGGGTTTGTGGAAGCTGTACTAAAAGATAGTAAACCAATGGATAAATATCAATTTATTCGGAATGGTTATTATACAAATGATTATACATCTAAAGGAGATAAGTTGGTTTTCAACCGTATTGTGGGGTTAAAATCATCTTTTACAGCATAATATGGAAAATAGTGACTATTTGAAAAATTTAAACGAAAATCAACTTGAGGCCGTAAAAACAATTGATGGTCCTGTTATGGTGTTTGCAGGAGCAGGAACTGGTAAAACTAGAACGTTAATTTCTAGAATTGTATATATGATAAAAGAGTGCAATATCCAGCCTTATCATATTTTAGCGATTACTTTTACCAAAAAAGCTACGAATGAAATGCGAGAACGTTTAGAAAAACAAATTGAGAATAAGGCTAAATTTGTGCATATTTCGACTATTCATTCTTTATGCGCAAATATTTTAAGAAGAAATGCAACATATTTAGATTATGGGCGAAATTTTGAAGTCATCGATGAAGAAGATCAGGTAAAAATTTTAAATGAAATATATAAAAAATCAGAAATTAATCGGCGTGTTTTATCACCTAAAGTGGCAATTAAGGCTATTGGTGATTTTAAAAACAAATCATGTTTAGAATTAGTTGGTCTTTTAAAAACTGTTTATAATGAGTATCAAACTTTTTTAAAAGAAAACAATATGATGGATTTTGAAGATTTACTTGTTTTAACTTATCAGCTTTTTAAAGAAAATCCGAATATTTTAGAATATTACCAAGATGAATTTAAATATATCTTAGTTGATGAATTACAAGATACTAATGTTGTTCAATATGATATTATTAATTTATTATGTCAAAAATATGAAAATATTTTTGCTGTAGGTGATGATGATCAGAGCATCTATTCTTTTAGAGGTGCTAAAATTGAAAATATGATGAAATTTAAAGAGGATCATCCTAAGGCTAAAATAATTAAATTAGTAGAAAATTATCGATCAACTAATATGATTTTAAAAGGTTCCAATGCAGTTATTAAAAACAATAAAATTAGGGAACCAAAAGAATTATTTAGCAAGAAGGTTGGTTCTAAAAGCGATGTAACTATACAAGAGGCATATTATTATGAAGATGAAGTGAGATATATAACAAATGAAATTATGACTCTTGTAAATCATAATGGTTATAAGTATAATGATATTGCTGTCATATATCGTAATGGAGCATTATCTCGTAATTTTGAAATTGCTTTTATCCAAGAAAAAATACCTTATAACATTTATGGTAGTTTTGCGTTTTTAAAGCGTAAAGAAGTAAAAGATATGATTAGTTATTTGCGTTTTATTGCAGATCCTTCTAAAATTGTCCACTTCAAAAGGATTATAAATGTTCCTAGTCGGGGTGTTGGTGAAAAGACAATTGAAAAGTTACAAGAATATATGAAAGAATACAATTGTGATATTCTTTCATCCATTGATATTTTTAAAGAAAATAACACAACTTCTAAAACAGAAGCATTAATTGAGTTTAAACATATGATTGAAGATTTAACTCAAGCTTTAAATGAAATGGCATTATCGGAATTTTTTGATTATATGCTTGAAAAAACTGGTTATATGGAGATGTTAAAAGCAGAAGCTGAGGCTGATGAAATTAATCGAATTGATAATGTAAAAGAGTTTAAATCTATTTTGTATCAAATTGAGTATAATAATTTAGATCAAGATTTAACTCAAGCAGAAAAGATAGAAATTGGCCTTGATGAACTTTTACTTGATACGTCAACAATTGATGATCATACAACAAATGGTGTAGTGTTATCAACAATTCATTCAGTTAAAGGATTAGAATTTAAAGCTGTATTTGTTGTTGGTTTAGAAGAAGGAATTTTTCCTGCTATTAGAGAAGAAGTTGATATGGAAGAAGAAAGGCGGGTAGCTTATGTTGCCTTTACTAGAGCAAAAGAAAAACTTTATATTACTTGTTCAGCAAGAAGATTAATATATGGTAGACTTGTGAGAAATCCTAAATCAAGATTTTTAATTGAATATTTAAATGCGGAAGATATTAAAAAAGCAGTTGAGGAGAAAAAAATAAAAGAAATTTTACCAGGTGAAATTGAAGTAGGTTCAAGAATAAATCATAAATTTTTTGGCAATGGTCTTGTGATTGCTAAAGATGATTATTATGTTCAAATTTTATTTGATAAAGATCAGTCAATCAAAAAAATTTCTAAGGGTCATCCAACCCTTACAAAGATTGCTTAAATGAAAAAAATTGTTATTTTAATCCATGGTTATTTAACAGATTATAATGACTTTAATCATTTACCTCATCAACTTACAAAATTATATGATTATGTGATATTAATTAGTTTACCAGGACATGGTAAATATCATAATATGAAAAACTTTAAAGTCAATAATACAATAAAATTAATAGAAGATGAAGTGGAATTTTACAGTCGACTTGGTTATGTTGATTTAATTGGTTATTCTTTGGGTGGTGCATTAGTTAGGTATTTATGTGTAAAATACAAAACAATTAAAAAAGCTGTATTAATTAGTCCTGCAACATATTATTTTAGTCCATTATTTGGTATTGAAAGAATGAAATACCTATTTGGTGGTAAAACTAAAGATGAAAGGAAAAAGAATTACCAAGAATTAAGAGATAATGATAAAATGGCTTATCATGTTGTAAGAAGGCATACCTTAAAAAGATTTAAATTAGATAATGGGATTACATTTTGTAAACTTATTCAAAAGATTAATAAAATTAAAGGATTTAATCCAACCTCAACTTTAATTATTTGGGGTAAACTTGATGAACTTGTACCAAAATCATCAGTCAATTTTTGTTATCGAAATTGCATAAATAATAAAAAAGCTTTAGTAATGATTGATGGAGTAGGACATGTTATGTTAAGGAGTAATAAAGAACAAATTATAATTGATAAAATCATGGAATTCTTGAATGAATAAAAAGGTGAAAAGTATGACTGAACAAGATATACAAAATCGAATAAATGAACTTGTAAATTTACTGAATAAATATAATTATGAATATTATATTTTAGATAATCCCTCAGTTGAAGATGCTGAATATGATAATTTGATGATGGAATTGGAATCTTTGGAAAACCGATATCCTCAATATATTAGAAAAAATAGTCCCACTAAAAAAGTTGGGGCTTTCTTAAAGACTGATTTAGATACCATTATTCATCAAAATCAAATGATGTCATTAGGTGATGTTTTCAATAGTAATGAATTAAGAGATTTTGATGAGAAAATAAAAAAGGTCGTTCACCATTATAGTTATGTTATTGAATTAAAAATTGATGGAATTGCTTCATCTGCACATTATGAAAAAGGATTATTTACACTTGGTGCTACACGTGGCAATGGAATAACAGGTGAAAATATTACAAAGAATATGTTAATGATTCAAAGTTTACCTAAAATTCTGACCAAATCTATTGATATTGAAGTACGTGGTGAAGTTTATATGCGGAAATCGGTTTTGGAAAATGTAAATAAGAAAAGGGAAAAAGAAGGGTTAAGTTTATTTGCAAATCCAAGAAATGCGGCAGGTGGCAGTTTAAGACAATTAGATGAAAAGGTTACGAAAGAAAGACAATTAGATCAATTTTCATATACAATTGTACATCCCGAAAACTATGGAATAAAAACGCAAGTAGATGCCCTTAGTTATTTAGAAGAATTAGGTTTTAGTGTGAATCCTTATCATAAGCATTGTAAAGATATAGATGAGGTAATAAACGCAATCGATGAGTATAATCAATTGCGCAAAACTTTAGATTATGCAACAGATGGTATTGTCATTAAAGTCAATGAATTTGAACTATATGATGAAATTGGATACACTGTTAAAGTTCCTAAATGGGCAATTGCTTACAAGTTTCCAGCCGAGATGGTAACAACAAAATTAAAGGATATTGTTTTTACTGTAGGTCGAACTGGAAAAATTATTCCTAATGCGGTATTAGATCCTGTTTACATTGCAGGAACTGTTGTATCAAGGGCTACACTGAATAATGAAGATTTTATTGTTAGTAGAGATATTCGTATTGGCGATTATGTAAGAGTTAGAAAAGCAGGTGAAATTATTCCTGAAGTAGTTGATGTAGATATCTCTAGAAGACAAGAGGGTTTAAAACCTTTTGAAATGTTAAAATATTGTCCTAAATGTGGTAGTCCTATTGTTAAGGATGGTAGTGATGTTTTATATTTTTGTAAAAATCCAGAATGTGGTGGAAGAATTTTGGAAGGGATTATTCATTTTGCTTCCCGTGCTGCGATGGATATTGAAGGTCTTGGTGAAAAGCAAATTGAACAATTGTATTCAATGGGATATTTGACAGATGCTACTGATATTTATTTATTGAAAAATTATGAAAAGGACTTAGTTAGTTTAGAACGATTTGGTCAAAAAAAAGTGGATAATTTATTAGAGGCTATTGAAAAATCAAAACAAAATTCACTTGATAAGTTTATTTTTGGTCTTGGAATTCGTTTCATTGGGGCAAAGGCCGCAAAAACGTTAGCTAAAAGATACAAGTCAATCACTGAAATTAAAAATGCCACATATGAAGAATTATGTATGCTAGATGATATTGGTGAAGTAATGGCTAAAAGTATTGTAACTTACTTTCAAAATGATAAACATGTAGAATTAATCCATAAATTTATTTCGTATGGACTAAATCCTATAAGTAGTTTAGATCATACATCATTAATTTTTCATGGATTAACGTTTGTTCTTACCGGAACTCTACCTACAATGTCAAGAGAAGAAGCTACCAATTTAATTGAGGAATATGGTGGGAAAACCTCAAGTAGTGTTAGCAAAAATACATCATATGTATTAGCTGGTGAGGCTGCTGGAAGCAAACTAATTAAAGCACAAAATTTAGGGATTAAAATAATTAATGAAGATGAATTTAAACAAATGTTAAAAAAATAAAAAGGATAGCATTTAGAAAGGATAGATATGGATAGTGGAAAAATAATTATTAAAGGTGCAAGAGAAAACAATTTAAAAAATATTAATCTCGAAATTCCTCGCAATAAATTGATTGTTATGACAGGTGTTTCAGGTTCTGGTAAAAGTTCTCTTGCCTTTGATACAATATATGCAGAAGGACAAAGAAGATATGTCGAAAGCCTTTCAGCATATGCTAGACAATTTTTGGATAATGTTGATAAGCCCGATGTTGATTCAATTGAAGGATTATCACCAGCCATTTCGATTGATCAAAAAACAACTAGCAGAAATCCTCGTTCAACTGTTGGAACAGTTACTGAAATATATGACTATTTGAGACTATTATATGCTAGAATTGGCCATCCTGTATGTCCTAATCATCATATTGAAATAGCATCACAAACAGTTGAACAAATGTGTGATAAAGTTTTATCGTATGAAGATGATTCAAAAATAACTATTTTATCACCGATTGCAGAAGGTAGGAAAGGCACCTTTGAGAAAACTTTGGATTTATTACGAAAAGATGGATATTCAAAAGTAATTATTGATAACGAAATGTATGAATTAGACGAAGAATTTAATCTCGATAAAAATAAAAAACATAATATATTAGTCGTGATTGATAGATTAAAATTAAAAAAGGATATTAGAAGTCGGCTTTATGAATCTTTAGAGGCAGCGTGTAATTTATCAGATGGTATTATCTATGTAGATATTAATGATGAAAGATTATTATTTTCTGAACACTATGCATGTCCGTATTGTGAGTTCACGGTTGGTAAGTTAGAACCTACGCTTTTTTCTTTTAATTCACCACTTGGTGCATGTCCAACTTGTCATGGATTAGGGTTTATTTCAACAATTGATCCATCACTTCTTGTAACTGATGAAAATTTATCGATTGCAGATGGAGCGATCAGATACTTAAAAAATATTATTTTTACGGAAAATTTAGAATGGCAAATGTATAAAGTTTTATTTGAGTATTATCATATTGATTTGTTTAAACCATATAAAGATTTAAGTGATGAACAAAAAGATATTATTCTTAATGGTTCTAAAGAACCTATTAAATATGAGATTCATTCTAGTGGTGGCATAACTATGCGTAAAAATAAAGTAATTGAAGGTTTAGCAACCCTTATTACTAGAAGATATGCTGAAACATCCTCATCTATGCAAAGAGAATATTATGGATCTTATATGAAAGAAATGATCTGTCCTACTTGTAATGGCAAAAGATTATCAGAGGTGGCTTTATCAGTTAAAGTAGGGGGTAAAAATATTTATGAATTTACGCAGATGTCTATTTTGCAAGCCTTAGATTTTATTGAAGGATTAAGACTTTCAATTGTTGAGGCTAAAATTAGTAATTTAGTTTTAAAAGAGATAAAAAATAGACTTTCTTTTTTAAAAGAAGTAGGGCTTGAATATTTAACATTATCTAGAAAGGCAGGAACTTTATCTGGAGGTGAAGCTCAAAGAATTCGTCTTGCTACTCAAATTGGTTCAAAACTTACAGGTGTTTTGTATGTTTTAGATGAACCATCAATAGGGCTCCATCAAAGAGATAATCATAAATTAATTGATGCTCTAAAAGAGATGCGAGATTTAGGAAATACTTTAGTAGTTGTTGAACATGATGAAGAAATTATGCATGAATGTGATTATATTGTTGATATCGGACCATTTGCTGGAGTACATGGTGGCGAAGTGGTTGCCTTAGGTACACCAAAAGAAGTAATGGAAAATAGAAATTCTATAACAGGCGATTATTTAAGCGGTAGAAGGAAAATTGAAGTTCCAAAAATAAGAAGAACTGGTAGTGGTAAATCTTTGATTATTCATGGATGTAGAGCAAATAATTTAAAGAATATTGATGTAGAAATTCCTTTGCAAAAATTAGTTGTAGTTACTGGTGTATCTGGTTCTGGTAAATCAACCTTAGTAAATGATATTTTGTATAATGCAATTTCAAATAAGTTATATAAAACAAAGGTTGATATTGGTCAGCATGATTATATTGATGGACTTGATGAAATCGACCGTGTAATTAATATTGACCAAGCTCCAATTGGTAGAACTCCAAGAAGTAATCCGGCAACATATACAGGTGTTTTTGATCCAATCAGAGATTTGTTTGCAACAACCATTGAAGCCAAAAAAAGAGGGTATACGAAAAGTAGATTTTCTTTTAATGTAAAAGGTGGAAGATGCGAGTCTTGTGGTGGTGATGGTGTGATTAGAATTTCTATGAATTTTTTGCCAGATGTTTATGTTCCATGTGAAGCATGCCATGGCTCTAGATATAACCGAGAAACTTTAGAATGCAAATATAAAGATAAAAATATTGCAGATGTTTTAAATATGACAGTTGATGAGGCATTAGATTTCTTTGAAAATATTCCTACTATTTATCCTAAAATAAAAACAATGAAAGATGTTGGACTTGGTTATGTTAAATTAGGACAAAGTGCTACAACTCTATCAGGTGGTGAAGCACAAAGAGTGAAACTTGCAAGTGAACTTCATAAAAAAATTACTGATAAAACAATCTTTATTTTTGATGAACCAACTACGGGATTACATACTTATGATGTTGATCAGTTGATGAAAATGATTGAAAACATTGTTGATATGAAAGCAACAGCGGTAATTATTGAACACAATTTAGATGTTATTAAGTTAGCAGATTACATTATTGATTTAGGTCCTAATGGTGGTGATGATGGTGGGCAAATAATAGCAACCGGAACACCAGAGGAAGTAATGGAAAATCCTCATTCATATACAGGTTATTATTTGAAGAAAGTATTAGTGGGTAATTGGAGCAAGCAATAAAATGAAACAAAGATTTAAAATACCATTTAAATCTTTGTTTTTTCATTTGTACAATTTTTGACTTTCAATTATTTTTATGCTAAAATAGTTGCGTACACAACTAATTTTAATAAAAGAGGTGAAATTAATGACAACGCTTATGAGACAGATAAACATCATTAGTAGATGTGCTGCTAGTTATCGTGGTGAAAAGTTTAAAGATATAAAACTTTGTGCTGCCCACCATAGTTATATTATTCATATTTGCAAAAAACCAGGCATATCACAAGAAGAGTTAGCAAGACATATTTGTGTAGATAAAAGTAATGTAACCAGACAAGTGTTTAATTTAGAAAATTTAGGATATATTCAAAGAGTACAAAGTCAAAAAGATAAAAGGGTTATTGAAATTTATCCCACAGCTAAAGCTTTAGAAATATTACCATATGTAAAAGAAGTCGTAAAGTTTTGGAATGAATATGTTACTCAAGATTTAAGTGATGAAGAACTAAAAGTACTTATGAAAATGATGGATAAACTTGTTTATCGAGCAAAAGGATATTTTGAAAATCAAGAGGTGAATTGATGAAGTTTATTTACCAATATATAAAACCTTTTATAGGGATTATGATAGTTGGATTGTTAATTAAAACTATTGGGACTTTAATAGAACTTGCTTTGCCATATATTTTAAGTTATATTCTAGATGATCTTGTTCCTAATGATGGTAGGTTGTCAATGATTATTCTTTGGGGAGGGATTATGATTTTATGTGCCTTACTTGCTCTTTTATGTAATGTAAAAGCCAATCGAATGGCTTCTAAAGTGGCACGTGATTGTACTAGAAAAATTCGACATGACTTATTTTATCAAACAATTACTCTTTCAGGAAAACAATTAGATTATTTTACTATCCCTTCCTTAGAAGCTAGAATTACAACTGACACATATAATGTTCAAAATTTTATTGGTAGGATACAGCGATTAGGTGTAAGAGCGCCACTGTTATTAATGGGAGGACTAGTTGTAACTTTAATTATGGATGCTTATTTATCGTTAGTTATGATTGCAATTTTACCAATTATTTTTATTGTTGTTCTATTTATATCTTTAAAAGGAGTAAAACTCTACGCTAGCGTACAAGATTCGGTAGATGGAATGGTTCGTGTAGTTAGAGAAGATACACAAGGCATTCGAGTGATCAAAGCCCTATCTAAAGTAGAAAAAGAGCAACAAAGATATGATAAAGTTAATAAAAAATTAATTAATGCAGAGAAAAAAGCAAGTCTTGCAATGGGATTTGTTAATCCTATAATGAGTTTATTGATGAATCTTGGAATCACTTTTGTTGTATTAATTGGTGCATATCGTGTAATGAATAGGCAAACAGAACCAGGTAAAATTGTTGCTTTCACGCAGTATTTTACAATGATTTCTACTGCAACTTTATCAATTACACGAATATTTATGATGTATACTAAAAGTTCTGCTTCCGCAAGTAGGATTGCAGAAGTGATGAATACTGTTAAAGATTTAGAAATTGCTAGTTTAGATATATATCCATTGGTTGAAAATGATGATTATATTGTTTTTGATAATGTATCTTTTTCATATAATCAAACAAAAGATAATTTAAAAAACATTAGTTTTCGCTTAAGTAAAGGACAAACTCTAGGTATTATTGGAGCAACCGGTAGTGGAAAAACTACTCTTGTTCATTTATTGATGCGTTTTTATGATGTAAATAAGGGTGCAATTAGAATTGGTGGGAAAGATATTAGAACAATTCCGGAAAAAGATTTACATACTTTATTTGGTATTGTAATGCAAAATGATTTTTTATTTTCTGATACTATCTTAGAAAATATTCGTTTTGGCAGAGAAATTTCACAAGATGATATTGAAAAGGCTATACAAATTTCACAAGCATATGATTTTATTATGTCATTTCCTGAAGGCTTGAATCATGTTTTATCACAGAAGGCTACAAACATTTCAGGTGGACAAAAACAAAGGTTATTGATTGCTAGGGCTTTAGCTGATCATCCTGAAATTTTAATTTTAGATGATTCCTCTTCGGCTTTGGATTACAAAACTGATGCTAATTTAAGGAAAGCTATTTTGCAAAACCTTAAAGATACCACATCTATTATTGTTACCCAAAGGGTTAGTTCGGTTATGAATGCTGATTTAATCATTGTTTTAGAAGAAGGAGAAATTATTGGGATGGGAAATCATCAAGATTTACTCAATACTTGTGAAGTATATAAAGAGATTAGCGAATCACAAATAGGAGGTAGTTTCATTGATTAATAAAAAGAAAAGACCTATTTTTTATCGTCTTTTTCAATATATGTTAAAGTTTTGGTATTTGACTTTGTTTGCTTTTATTTTTTCTATGATAGCTAATTATTTAGCTCTTTTAGGACCTATGTATTTAGGAAATGCAATGAATGCCATTTCTAATAAAACAGGAGTTTTAATTGATGAGGTAATTTATAATTTTTGGCAAATGCTTTTTTGTTATATTACCTCATTTGTTTTATCTTATTTGTTAACAATTATAATGGTTATATTAAGTCAAAAAATTACATATTTAATGCGAAAACAACTTTTTGAAAAATTAACAATTTTACCCATTGCTTATTTTGATACGCATTCAACTGGAGATATTATTAGCAGAATTTCCTATGATATTGATACAGTTAATGCAACTTTATCAACTGATTTAATACAGGTTGTAACAAGTATTTATACAGTTATTGGTTCACTTTATTTTATGATTATGATATCAAAACCACTTATTTTAGTCTTTGTTATCACCGTCCCAATTTCTATTATTTTTACAAAATTGAAAGCAAAAAAGATTCAGCCTCTTTTTAGATTGAATTCCAAAAAATTAGGCGAGTTAAATGGTTTTGCAGAAGAGATGCTATCAGGTGCTAAAACAATAGGTGCCTATTATCAATATGAGGATATAATAAAAAAATTTGATCAAAAAAATGATGCGGCAGTGGAAGCATATTATAATGCAGAATATTATGGTGCAATGATTGGACCATCGGTTAATTTTATTAATAATCTATCCATTTCATTAGTTATGATTTTTGGAGGAATTTTATATTTATTATCACAGAAAGAAATTGTTACTGAAGGACAACTTTGGTTTATCACAATTGGAGGGATTACTCAATTTGTAATGTATTCTCGTAAATTTGCAGGACCAATCAATGAATTTGCCAATATTATTAGTGAATTTCAATCAGCCTATACTGCAGCGGAAAGAATTTTTAGAATTATTGATGAAGAACCAGAACCACTAGATAACCAAGATGCAATTGTGTTAGAAAATACATTAGGTGATGTAGAATTAAAAAATGTAGAATTTGGTTATACAGAAGAAAAAATGATTATCCATAATCTTTCTTTTCATGCAGAACCTGGCAAAACTATTGCAATTGTTGGACCAACAGGTGCTGGTAAAACAACTATTATCAATTTATTAATGCGATTTTATGATATTACTAGTGGAAAAATATTAGTAGATAACCAAGAAATTATGAATATTACAAGGGATAGTTTAAGATCATCTTATACAATGGTTTTACAAGACACATGGCTTTTTTATGGTACTATTTATGAAAATATTATTTATGGAGCAGAAGATGCCACAATGGAGGAAGTTATTGAGGCTGCAAAGGCTGCAAAAATTCATTCTTTTATTGAACAATTACCTCAAGGGTATCACACTTTACTATCAGATGATGGCATTAATATATCTAAAGGTCAAAAACAATTGATTACCATTGCAAGAGCAATGCTACCAAAAAGTAAAATGTTGATTCTTGATGAGGCGACATCAAATGTAGATTCAAGAACAGAAATTAAAATTCAAAATGCTATGTCAACATTAATGAAAAATCGTACATGTTTTGTTATTGCTCATCGTTTGTCAACCATTCAAAATGCGGATTTGATATTAGTTGTTAAAGATGGGAATGTCATTGAACAAGGTACTCATGAACAATTACTTGCAAAAGGTGGATTCTATGCTAGTTTATACCATTCACAATTTTCATAGTTAAAAATCAATTCTAGTTAGAATTGATTTTTTTATATAAAAAATGAATGATAAAGTGAAAAATTATAAAAAATAAAATATCACATAAAATATGAATAGTAACAAAATTGAAAAACATCTGGAGATATGGTATAATGAATAATGTCTTTATAATAATATTATCAATTATTATGCTTTGGTTTTGTCTTAACCAAATATTTAAAATCACAAAAACAAATTATATATATTTATATGCAATTATATATGTAATTTTATTATATTTAGTTTTATTTAATCGTGAAAAATTTGATGAAAGTATTTATAGTGATGGAACGTATATTACTAAATGGATAAAACTTATTTTTACTAATAAAGTTGTGTTTATTAATTTAATTGGTAATATTTTAATTTTTATTCCTCTAGGTATTTTTCTCAAATATTTTAAGATAAGATTTATTTCTGCTTTTGTGATAATTATTATTTTAGTTATTTCAATTGAAACTCTTCAATACTTAACGAAAAGAGGAATTTTTGATATAATGGATATTTTTTTAAATATCATAGGAGCAAGTATAGGATATATGCTCATTAGAAATAGAGGTGAAAAAAATGAGTGATGTTGTAGTAAAAAATGTTGTGGAAGAATTAAATTTAGAAGTTATTTATGGGAATAGTTATTTAGATAAAAAAGTGTCAAAAATGATGTCTAGTAGACCAAGTGTTGAAATTTATTCAGGATATTTTGATTATTTTGAAAGTGATCGTATACAGGTTATTGGTACCAAAGAGTTGACGCTTTTTAATATGCTTAGTACTAGTTTAAAAAAAGAAAGATTAGAAAAATTATTTTCATATAATTCCCCAGCTTTTGTGTTTACAAAAAATGTTGATGCTCCTAAGGAGTTCGTTGAATCTGCCATTTTACATCAAATCCCAATCTTAAAGAGTAAAGCGTCAACTTCAGGGTTTATTGGTGAGTTGACAAATTATTTACAAAGTAAATTAGCACCACGTATGAATACAAATGGTTCTATGATGGAAATTTATGGAATTGGTGTTTTAATTATAGGAAAGGATAGTATTGGCAAAAGTGAGACGACTTTAGAACTTATTAAAAAAGGTCATATTATGATTGCGGACGACCTAACTCAAATGTATCAATCTGAACCAGGTATTGTTGTGTGTGAAGCAACGAAACAACGAAAAAGCTTGATGGAAATTAAGGATTTAGGGATGATTAATGTTGAACAAATCTTTGGTATAGGTGCAGTTCGTAATCATAAAAATCTTCAACTTGTTGTTGAGTTAGTAGAAAAGGTAAATCACCAAAAAGATAGTATTACTTTTTTTGATACGACTTTGCCAAAAATTGAGATTGAAGTAGAAGCAGGGAGAAATATTGGTACACTTATTGAAACGGCCGCATTAAATTATCGTTTGCATCTTATGGGTCAAGATGCAAAAAAAGAATATGAACAACGTTTGAGAAATACGATTTTGAAAGAAGGATAAGATGATTTTGTTTAATAATTTTTTAATCTTATTGACTGATTTAAGGCCTGTCATTGATCCTGATTCAAAGGTTGCTTTTAGTTTATTTGGTATTCCTATTGCTTGGTATGCGGTAATTATTTTATCTGGTGCTTTGATAGCAACAATATATGGATATTATCGTTTTGGTAAACCACTGGGATTAAGCAGTGATACTGTTTTTACAGGACTGGTTTTAGGATTATTATTTGGTATCATTGGGGCTAGACTTTACTATGTCATTTTTACAGCATCTAGTGGAGAAATCCATTATGATAGTTTTATGGATGTTATAAATCCTAGAAATGGTGGATTAGCTATTCACGGTGGAATTATCGCTGCTGCAATTTTTCTTTTTGTGTATTGTCGTAAAAAACACATTAAACTGATTTATTTATTAGAAATTGCAATGCCACTTATTTTGTTTGCACAAGTTGTTGGTAGATGGGGTAATTTTATTAATCAAGAAGCCTTTGGTGGTTTAGTAAAGGTTGATGCTTTAAATACCATTGGACCTTTAACAAATACCACGCAATTGACAGATTCAATTTTGATTGCTCAACGTGAAGCACTATCAAAATTATGGGTTCCTGATTTTGTTATTAATAGAATGTATATTCAAAGTAGTAGTGCTACTGGATTTGTTTGTGCAGGTTACTATTATCCTACTTTCTATTTTGAATCCATTGCTAATTTCATAGGTATTATTATCTATATGGTGGTTAGAAAATATTGGAAGAAAGTTTTAGTTGGCGATGGAATTAGTTTTTATTTAATATGGTATGGTATTGTGAGATTATTCATTGAACTGATGAGAACAGATCCTTTAATGCTTGGTAAAACCGGTATTAGAGTGGCTGTTTTAACCTCTATTATATATATTATTTTGGGTCTTGTTTTCATTATTGTTAGAAGAATTCTAAAATATAAGATGATTTCTTGTAAAGAGGCTTTATATGATCGTAATTCATCAATAATGGAAGAAGGATTTGAAACACCAAAAGAACCATTTATATTAAAAAAAATAGTAGATGTTTTTAAAAAGAAAGATTCAAATGAGGATAGTTCACAAAAAGATGAAGAATAAAGTGATAATTTTTGATTGTGATGGAACTTTGGTTGATACTTTTTTATTAATTGAAAAAACTGTTTTTCAAACCTTTGAAACTCTTTTACCAGATTATCCATTAACAAAAGATGAAGCGCATCAATTTTTTGGTCCCTTTTTGAATGATTCTTTTAAGAAGTATGTAAAAACAGATAAAGAAGTAAAACAATTAGTTGAATGTTATAGATGTATCAATGATGAATTTATGCCTTATTATATTAAAGCGTATGATGGAATTAAAGAATTATTAGAATCATTAAAGAAGAAAGATTATATCCTTACGATTGTTTCTAATAAAGTGACTCCTGCAGTTCTTAAAGGACTTAAACTTTGTCAAATAAATGATTATTTTGATTTAATTATAGGGGCTGAACAATTAAAAGAAGCAAAACCCAATCCTGATGGGATTTATCAAGTATTAAAAAAATATCCAAGTGATGAGGTTTTTATGATTGGAGATACTATTATTGATATTGAAACAGGAAAAAATGCAAATGTGAAAACAATTGGAGTGACATGGTGTAAAACTAGTAAAGAAGAATTTATCAAAAATGGTGCTAATTTTGTTGTAGATAAACCACAAGAAATATTAAAGATAGTAAGTGAGTGATAATATATGTATGATGTTATAATATGTGGCTCAGGACCTGCTGGTATGTCAGCAGCACTTTTCTTAAAACGTGCAAATCTAAACATTATGATTATAGAGAAGGCAACTCCTGGGGGAAAGTTGATTAGTACAGTATTAATAGAAAATTATCCTGGTTACATTGAGAATACAGGTATTGATCTTGCAATGATTATGTATCGACAAACCAAACGATTTAAAATTCCCTATACGTTTGCGGAAGTTGTAAGCGTAGAAAAACTTGCAGAGGAACATTTTTTAATACATACAACAGATGGCGATTATGAGGCTAAAAGGGTTATTTGGGCAGCAGGAACAATTGCAAAACTTTTGAATGCTAAAAACGAACAAGAATTTGTTGGCAGAGGTATTAGTTACTGTGCTATTTGTGATGGTAGTTTTCATGAAAAGCAAGATGTAGTAGTCATTGGTGGTGGCAACTCTGCTTTAGAAGAAGCCTTATATCTTGCTAAAATTTGTAATAAAGTTACAATAATTACAAGAGGTCATCAATTTAGGGCGGATAAAGTTCTAATGGAAAAGGCTAGAAATAATGAAAAAATTGTTTTAATTGAACATCATGAAACAATTTCTTTTGATGGCTCAACGTTACTTGAAAAGGTTGTAATAAGAGATAGAGACACAGGACAAATAACAGAACTTTCAGCAAGAGGTGCGTTTATATATATAGGTTTTACACCATCTAGCACAATTTTAAGTAATTTTGATATTTTAAATGATGAGAAGTATATTGTTGTTGATCAAAACTGTGAAACTAAAGTTAAAGGACTTTATGCAGCAGGGGATTGTATTGAAAAACAAGTAAGACAGATTGCTACTGCTGTTGCCGATGGAATATCATGTGCATCAGCTATAATAAAGAAGTTTTAATATGAGTTTTGCCAATGAAGTTAAAAAGGAACTATTGTCTTTAGAAGATGTTGCAACTTGTTGTAAAAAAGCGATGGTTTTAGGTATTTTACAGGGTGGTTGTAATATCGTTTTTTACAATGGTGGAATAAAATTAGTTATAAAATCGCATCTTATTGCTGCTATCCAAAAGACAATGACAATCTTAAAAAACGATTATAAGATTGAGGCAACGATTAAGTATGGTAATGATGACAATATAAATCGAATAAGATATTATTATTTAGAAATAGTTGGTGATGTTGAGTCAATTATTGATGATTATGCTTTATCACCCTTTAGTGAGTTAAGTATAAAACATAAATTAATAAAGAATGAATGTTGTAAAAATGCTTTTGTAAGGGGAATGTATAGTATAAAAGGTTCCATTAATGATCCAAGAAAAAATTGTTATCATTTTGAAATTACTTGCAAAACTCATGAATTAGCTCTTCTATTAAAAGATATCTTTGTTTCTAATCAAATTGAAGCCAAAATTCGAGAAAGAAAAACAGGATATGTAGTTTATATTAAAAAAAGTGAAGATATATCATCATCACTTGCTTTAATGGGAGCATCTAGTGGTGTCTTTTATTTTGAAGATTCAAGAATAGTTAGAGATATATCAAATATGGCAAATAGAATGGCCAATTGTGACATTGCTAATGTGAAAAAAAGTACTGACACAGCCCAAAAACAATTAAGAGCGATTGAATATATCAAAAAAACAGGATATTTTTATAAAATGTCTCTTCGTTTGCAAACAATTGCTACAATGAGAGAGGATTATCCTGATGCTACGTTGGAAGAACTAAGTGAATTTTCTGATAAAGTATTTGGAAAAAGACTTTCAAAATCAGGAATTAGTCATTGCTTAAAAGCATTAATGAATCAATATGAAGAAATTTTAAAAGAAAATAATAATAAAAAAACTAAGAACTGAGTTCTTAGTTTTTTTATTTACATAAATCATTCTTATGCATCGTAACTTCGCTTATAGGAATACTCTTCATCTTCATCTGGAATAGCCCAAGCTACTGCAGCAACTACTGCAGCAATTCCTACTATAGAATATATAATACGCGAAATAATTACGCTAAATCCATCAAATAAGAATGCTACAAGGTTAAAGTCGAATAGACCAATAAGTCCCCAGTTTAAGCCACCAATGATTAAGAACACTAAAGCTATATTTCGTAATACTTTCAAAATAATTACCTCCTATTACAAATTTACAATATTATTATTAACAAATATTATAAAAATAGTAATGGTAAAATCTAGAGAAAAAATTTAATTATTTGTAATTTTTTTAAAGATTGATGAATAAAATCTAACGTGTGAGGTAATGCTATGAAAAGAAAAACATTTAAATTATTTTTAGTTATGTGTATATTGACATCCATTTGTTTCATCACTAGTTGCAAAAAAAATAAACCTGTAGATGAAACTTTTCCTGAAATTGTAAATAAACTTACAAGTTATAAACTTGTTGGTACATTAGAATCTAATTTTCCAAGTGGAACAAAAGAATGTAATGTAACAACATATTATCAATCACCAAATATGTATCGTGTTGAATTACAAAATCCTAATACGGTTGAAACGCAAATAATGATTAAAAATGCCGATGGTGTTTATGTTTTAGTACCAAGTATTAATAAAACTTTTAAAGTAAATTCATCTTGGCCGGCAAATTCTAGTTATCCTTATTTATTGCAATCTATTAGTAATGATATTATTAGTGACAGTAATATGATAACCAAAAAAGAAGGAAAAGATACAACTTTAGAGTTAAAAGCGAAACTATTTAATGGAGATCAAAATACGACTCAAAAAATTATTTTTGATGAAAATAAAATGCCTAAAGAAGTCTTATTGTATGATAAAAATCATAATTTATTGACTCGCTTTGTCGTTAAATCAATTGAACAAAATCCTTCACTAGATCAACAATTATTTAAAACAACCGAATCATTAGAAACTTTAAATGTATATTATAAAGAAAATCCAATTGAGTATGAACGTCTTGTTACTTATCCAACATATTATCCAGAAGGAACTGCATTAAAAGAAGAAGTAATTACTGGAGATGCAATGAATAAATTTGCTATCATGAAATTTGGTGGTACAACAAATTATACAATTATTCAGAAGTTTATAAATGATTCAGAAGATCAAGTAGTTGAATATGTTAATGGTGATGTTTATATTATGGGTGGAGCTTTTGCTTTTATAAACGAAAATAATATTTGTTTTTATACTGATGGTATTCAATATACAATAGCATCTAATGAAGTTGAAGTAATGGAAATGATTAAAATGGGAGAATCATTGAAAACAACGGATATAAAATAATTTATATAAAACAAATCATATACTATGATAGTATATGATTTGTTTTTCATAAGTGTTGATAAAATATCTATAATGTGTTATAATAAATATATGGTGATAAAAAATGGATAATAAAATTATAAAATTGTGTTTATTTTCAATCATAGTTTTATTTATTTCGACATTAATAAGTTGTAAAAAAAATAGTTCAATTCATAGTTACTCTGAAATGGATCGCATAATTTATCAAAGCATTTTAAGTAAAGAAGATAACTATTTAGTTTTTATATATGGTGATAACTGTTCTGCATGTGAAGAATTAGAAGAACTTTTATGTCAGTATGCTACAAAGGCTAAGAATAAAAAGAGTTATATGCCAATTTTTGCTTTGAACTCATCAAACACAAGAGTAAATAAAGGATTAATAGCTACTGGAGGCGATAATTCTTATAGTGATTTTAAAAACACTAGTAATTATTTGGATATTCAAATTTCCACTACTCCAGCCCTAATTATTGTAAAAGATGGGAAAGTTAGTGACTATATTTCTACAAAGGTAACTAAAACCCCTAAAACAGATATCAAAGAATATATGAATAACTTAATGAAATAGGAGTACATAATGAAAAAAGTAAAGAATTTAGATTTAATTATCATACTTGTTGCTATAACTATTTTAGGGATTATAACGGCTATCGTTTTAGCAATAAGACCATATGAAGTAAAAAAATTTGATAAAATTACGCATGTTAATATAGATAATTATAAAACAATAAAAAATAATAAAGAAGAATATTTTGTTCTTTTATATGATAGCAATAATACTAAGTATGAACTTTTAGAAGAATGTGTTGTAGCATATGCTGAATTTGCAAGAAACAATAAGGATGTGCCAAATATATATGTAATTGACTATCGAAGCAATAAAGAAATCATTAATTCTAGTAACTTTAATATTAATGATGTAAAGTTAGATTCAGAAATTCCATGTCTTGCTAAAATAACAACAAGTGGCTCTTTAACGAATAAAAAGAAGAACATATCTGATATATGTAATTTATTAGAAGATTATATGAGTGGTAAAGAACAATAATAAAGGATGATTTTATAATCATCCTTTTTACATTTCTTCAATATAGTAAATATAATCTAAAGATTTTAAAGCATTAATAATATCATTATGCGTTTTATATTCTTTTAATTTATTATTTAGGATAGATAATGACACGGAATAAACACTTAATCCTGAATTTATGTATGATGTATTTGCTTCAATATCATCTATTCTTAAACCAAGTTCTCGAATAACAGTTGTAAAATCTTTTAGATAACTATAGTTTTTTAATTCAAGATGAATTTCAAAATGATTTGAGTGATTTTTTAAGTAAATTTCTAAAGGTGGTATAAGTGATAAAACACATAAAAATGTAATAAAACAAAAGAGTACGATTGTATAGTAACCTGTGCCAATTACAAGTCCCAATATACCAGATGCCCAAAGGCCAACTGAAGTTGTTAATCCTTTAATTTGATTTTTTGAACTATATAATATTGTATTTCCACTAATAATAGCAATACCAATAATAGTGGAGGCTGAAATAATCCAAAAACCAGTTGATAAATCTTTAATTAAAATTAAATCTATAATCATTGCTAAAGTTGAGGCTAAAGAAACAATGATGAAGGTTCTTAAACCTGCCGCATGTCTTTTACTAGAGCGTTCCCAACCAATTATGGCAGCTAAAACAATGGATAGTACAATTCTTAATAAAGTACTCCAAATAGTTAGGTCAACAGACCAATTTCCAAGTAATTGACCAATAGGGTCATTGAATAAAAAAATCATATATATCCTCCTATCTTCTATTTCGTATCAAACCACTGCGTTTTTGATTTACCCAATAATATTCTTCCGCAGCTTCAGTAAATGCATTTTCTTCTTCATTTAAGATTTCTTCATGTTTTGGTATCTGTTCTTGTATTTTGTTTATTCTTTCAATCAATATTTCAAGTTGAGTTTTTTTAGTACCGTCAATATTTAGTGGCGAAACATCCGTTATATCTTCTAATTTATTAGAATATGATTTTGATAAATATAAAGATGCTTTGGCAAGAGCAGGACCAATCAATTCATATAAAACACTTGAGGCAAGAATAATGGTTTCTAAAGCAATTCCGATTTCGCCCCCAAGGGTTCTAGCACCTAGAGCAGCTAATCCAATAGCAACTCCTGCTTGGGGTATCAAAGCAAAACCTAAATAATTTCTAACCTCTTTTTTCTTTTTGGTTATCAGACAACCAAGATACGCACCGCTATATTTTCCAATAATTCTAACGATAAAATAAATTATGCCAATGATAAGTAAAGAAACGCCACCAATTAGGGAAGATGAACTGAGTAAAGATTCTAATTTAAAATTAATACCAGATCTTACAAAGAATAATAATAAAATAGGTGGACTAAAATAGTTTAATTGTTTAAATAATTTATCATCTTTAGATATATTTATATATACAGTTCCCATTGACATACAACCAAGAAGTGGTGATATATCTAAAAGAGAACATATACCACAAAATAAGAAAATCATTGCAATGGATATGATTAAACGATTATCTGTTGTTCTTTTTTGGGTCATTAAAAGTTTCATAAGTAAGCCAAAAATTCCACCAACTATTAAAACGGCAATATTAATTCCTAAAGGTTTTATGATGGATAAAATATGGATTGAATTTGTAGCATGCATTGATGCGGTAGCAATAGATATTGCAATGCTATAGGCAAGTAATCCAACGATATCATCTAAAGCAACCACTTGGAGAAGGGTATTTACAAAATCTCCTTTAGCACCTGTTTGTCTAATTGTCATTACTGTTGATGCAGGAGCAGTTGCTGCAGCAAGTGCCGATAAAACAATTGAAAAAGCCAAATTCATTTTCAAAATAAAAAACATCACAATAAAAATCAATAAAGATGCCATCAAAGATTCAAAAATAGTTATCACAATTACTTTGTTACCATTTTTTTTCAAAATAGAAAATTTAAAAAATTCTCCAGTACTAAATGCAATAAAAGCTAAAGCAATATCAGAAAGAAAATCCATTCCTATTACAATAGTTTCGGGAACTAAATTGAATACATAAGGTCCTAGTAGAATTCCAGTAAGAATATAAGCTGTTACATTTGGTAATTTTAATTTTTTTGTGATTCTAGTCATTGCAAAACCACCAAAAAGCATTACTGAAACTGAAATAATAATCATTGCAACATTAGAAGTTACGCCAAATTTTTCATAAATATTCATTTTCTCACCTTTTTCTAAAAATATCTATATGTTGTATCATATAAAATAAATCTATAATTATTAAATAAAATCATAAATTTGCAAATGTAATTATCATATGGTATAATTATAACACCAATTTACTATAAAGTAAAATTATTGTTTTTTTGATAATCATAAAAAAAATTTATTATAGAGGTAGATATGATTGATTTAAAAATTAAAACTTTATTAACAGTAGCAGAAGAAAAAAATTTTACGAAGGCCGCAAATAAATTAAATTTGACACAACCTGCAGTAAGTCATCAGATTAAAGAATTGGAGGATGAATTACAAGAGCAATTATTTATTAGAAAAAAGGGTGATATTATTCCTACCCCTATTGGGGATATTGTTCTAAATTATGCTAGAAAATTTGTTGCAATGCACAATAAAATGTTAGATGATATCAAACATAATCATAAAATAAATATAAAACTTGGTATAACTCACACAGCTGAAAGTAATAAAATTACTGAAATTATTGGATCTTATCTTATCAATAATCCGGGGTTATCGGTTACTATTATTACTGATACTACTAATAATTTATATAAGATGGTTGAAAATTATGAATTAGATTTAGCCATTGTAGATAATAAAAAAAATGTTAAATTAAATTATTTGCCACTGGATACTGATTATTTGGTCTGTGTGGTTAATAATAATTCACCACTTGCTAAGAAAAAAATAGTAACTTTAAAAGAATTAAAAAAAGAAAACTTAATTCTTAGGCTTGATTCTTCTTATACAAGAAAATTATTTGAGTCTACGCTTGAAAGTATTAATGAATCAATCAATAGTTTTAAAATAATTTTAGAATTAGATAATATTGAAACAATTAAAGATTTAGTTAGGAAAGATATGGGAGTATCAATTTTGGCGAAAAATACTTGCATAGATGAAGTGAATAGAAAAAAATTAACGATTTTACCGATTGAAAATTTGAGTATGGTGAGAAAAAATTATATAATATATACAGATTATTTCAATTATATTGATAATGTAAAAGAATTGATAAATCATTATAATAAAGAAATGCATATTAAAACAAATAATGTTTGATTGCAAATTTAAATAGTAGTTTATTATTTAAACGACCAAACAAAAAAAGATAAAGTTTAAAAATACCAACTTTATCTTTTTCATTTTTTACATAAATATCTCTAAATGATTAAATTTTTTCAAAATATTCAATATTGGTTACAAATATAGTCGCTCCACCTACAACAACTTCGGCTGTATTATAGTTTAATGAATGAATGATTCCTGAGGTTGATAAGAAAGAAGGAATTTGTTCAACTCTTTTTTTGCAATTACTACGTATGATTTCTAATGTTTCTTCTAATCTGTTATTTTCAATGCCTATTAAAATGGTTGCATTAGTTTTTCGTAAAAAGCCTCCATTTGTTGATATTCTTGTGTGATAGAAGCCTCTTTCTGTTAAAGCATTGCTTAAGAATGATTCATCTTTTTTATTAATAATTGCTGTTATTAATTTCATATATACCTCCTATTAAATGAAATCTTAATATAATAATATATTATTTTTAATAAAAAATCAAGATAGTTTTATTAAATTAGTTTATAATATAAAAAATGCTTTCATAAAAAAGAAAGCATTCCTATATCTATATGACAAAGACAATACATTTTAATATATGCATATTTATATAAATTAAACTTTTCAATCTACAAATCAATCCAAATTCCTTCATCTTGAATCTTTGCGTTTGGCAGTGAACGATAAAATCGTTGTGCTTCTTCGTTGTGGGCGATTAACCCTACAAGTGTGTTTACTCCAATCTCCTTCAAATATGTCCTTAGATGTTGCATAAGTTTTTGTGCTATCCCATTGTGTCGATAACTCTTTATAACACAAATCCAATCTAGATAAGCTTTTACGATTCCATCAAAATGACTTGGGATTAAACAAGCATCAATTCGTCCCACTACTTTCTTATCAACATAAGCTAAAAATGAAATTGCGTTTTTGAACAACTTATCAGAAAAACTATTCAAGACTATCGTTTTGTAGGTTTCATCAATTTCCCAACCCCAAAAATTTTCTTCCTTTCTTAATGCAAGTTCAAAAATGACGCAATCGGAAAACCGGCTTTTTGTATACTCCTTAATCACTATTTCCAAAATAGATGTCCTCCATAAATTTTATTATAAGTCAAATGATTACGTATCTTTTTTCGTAAATTATGCAAGTATTATATCACAACATATCTTAAAACACAAATAAGAAGTATGAATTAAAAGTTTTGATTTTTATTTCTGCTTTGTTTATAATGAAAAAAGGTATTGACAATTTTTGTTTATTGTATCAATACCTATAATTACTTATGGGGCGAATAGTGGGATTCGAACCCACGCATGACGGAGCCACAATCCGCTGTGTTAACCACTTCACCATATTCGCCATTTAAGACTGGCAGGGGCAGTAGGAATCGAACCCACATTGACGGTTTTGGAGACCGGTGTACTACCGTTGTACGATGCCCCTTTATAACTTTGCTTTATTATTATAGCAAATATTTTAAAAAAAGGCAAGTATTTAACAAATAAAAAGAAAATAGCTATAAAAGCTATTTTCATCATATCAATTAGTCTCTTGGTTCAAATGTTTTACAATGAGTGGTTTCTGGTTTTCTAGATTGCTTATTCGTACTTTGTTCTGAATCAACATTAGCAATTTCAATACGATCAGCATAACATCTTTGTCCTTTTTCATATACACAGTTAATTGCATCGCAATAAACTTCTGTTTGTAAAGATGGATTGTTACCCATTTCAGCAAATTCATAATTATAGGTGTCTACGTCTTTTAATAAATAACTTTTACAAGATGTTTCTTTTTTATTATGTGATTCAGGACCATCAACATCAATATAGTTTTTAGCACATAATCCGTCTGCATTGTGAGCGCATTGATTGACTTTACATTGTAGTTTTGGCATATTATTCATCTTCCTTTCAAAAATATTATTACCAATATTTAAATTCGTATGCAATTATTTACATTTTTTAATTTTCAATGATTTTACATATTGTTTGACAAAAAGAAGAAAAAAAGGTATAATATTATAGCAATGGAGTAGTACTCAAGAGGCTGAAGAGGCGCCCCTGCTAAGGGTGTAGGTCGGGAAACTGGCGCAAGGGTTCAAATCCCTTCTACTCCGCCATTGGTTCGTTGGAGAAGTGGCTTAACTCACATGCCTTTCACGCATGCATTCACGGGTTCGAATCCCGTACGAATCACCATTAGAATGTGTCTATAAGTCATCAATATGAATCATAGATTCATAATGCTTATAGTGAAATATAGAGGTTAAAACCTATTAGGTTTACCTATTTAAAAGATTTTGTTCCATATTTGGAGCAATTTTTTTTATTTTCTATGGATATTTTGGTTTTTGTTCAATTAAAGGGATTTGAACATAGGCTATTTTTGGAGTGCTGGAAAAATAGTCGGTTGATGAGATTTGAACCTATAAATTTAGTAATAATTAAAAACTTAACTTTTAGTTAATATATGGTTAACTAACGGTGGGTGGTAAATACATTTTTTTGATTATATAATATTAACGTAAACTAGTTTACGTTGTAATATAAGGCCGATATTACAAATAATATAATTGTTTTGGTAGTGTTATTAGTATATTTATATCAATTTATCTTTTCATTTATTTATTGAATAAAAGATATTAGAAGAGGAAAATTAATTCAAATAATTAATACAGTAGTATCAATCGCTTGTTTTATTATCACATTTATTATTGCATACAATGTAGCTTTGAATAATGATTTTGTTTTATTTTTCGTATAATCAATCATGCTATTGAACCAATGATGTTAACTCGCTTTTTATTTTACTCCTTATTTTTGCCTTAATCATTCACATCATTATAGACTGAATTCACGCTATATAGCAAACTTTCAAAAAGAGTTAAGAAACTCAACTAAGGTATGAAGAAGTATGATGGTATGGAGCAAATTTAAGAATATGAATTGGTTGAAAAGTTCATAACATATGATAAGTATAGAAATAACGAGTAAATAAATACACGAGGCTATAGGAGCAATCTTAAGGCTCTATTTACCTATGCAACTTTTAGAATTGCAACTATTAAATATAAAATATTACGCAACATCCATATATAAAATTTTATTGAAATGTCTTCTATAAAGAGGGCATTTTTTCATATTTAGGGAGTACCTTCATCAATTATATAGGCATGTTAAACTATTAATCCACTAATGACAAGTAAATTGTGTACTTCTAGTTAAATCATTGTCCTATGAGATTTAAACTAATGTGTTTTGTTGAGTAAACAGAATCAAACCAAGATAATTTAAATAATTGAAAATACAATGAAAATGATATATAATATTAGTAGGATTTAGTCTAAGATATCAAAATAAAACGGAATAACAAGTCTGTATTATCAAAATATTTTGGGCTGAGATATATACAACTTTTTAAATATTATTTATGTATTTATATAAAAGTATTGTATATTTTATTGTATACTACAAACGTACGGAGATTATTTATGAACTATAAAGCAATTATAAAAGATATTTTAAACAATGTGTCGTATACAGAAGATAATAATTATTTTTCGTTTTTTGATAATGGTGATGTTCGTCCTGAATGGAGTAGAAGACTCAATGATTATTTGACAATAAATAAAGCTGATTTAAATATGAAAGTTAATTATGAGAACTATTTAAACGCTATCAATACAAATAGAAATTTAAAAAAGATTTATACTTTCATAAAAGAGAAAAAAGGGATTAAGGTAGATTTAGCAAGTGGACCGTCTGGGTTCTTTTATCCAATTGTAACTAATAGTACTGAAAATGATATAGTTATTGTAACCGATGCTTGTAAGTATATTTTAGATGATATTAATAATACATGTCAAAAAGAAAATTTCTTTATATTTGATATTGATCTTGACAAGTCATTACCTTTTAAAGAAAATAGTGTTAGTGTATTTAGTTCTAACTTACTTAGTAATTGTAAAGAATATGAACAAATAATTAAAGAAGTATATAAATGTTTAGAACGAAAAGGAAGATTTGTTGTTATAGAATGGTTTTATGAAAAAGAAAAAGCAACATATAAGTATTTAGATGATAATAATCAAATTATTGTATCAATGGACAAGTATATAGAATATTGTGAAAGATTAGGCTTTAAATACATTGGTAATAGATTAATGAAAACAAGAAAAGGTAAGTTAGATGGTGATTTATTTCCATTAGATGAAAATGAGGTTGTTTATGAAAAAGCTTTGTTTTTTGAAAAAAATTAAGTTAAATACTATGAAAACTATATTGTATAATAAAGTAGTCTAAATCCTTAGGAATCTTCTTTAAATTCATATGATTTATTTTATTAAATTTTCCATCATCTAAAGTAATTATCTATACTAAAAAAATAATAAAATCATATAATAATAATGTGGATGTTTCCACTTATTTTCCATAAATTTTTATTTAAATATTTTACTTTCAGTTAAGATTAGTATATAATTTAATTGTAAGATATGGTGTGAGGGTAGCACCAAAAAAAGAAATCCCGAATTGAAGATACAGTGTGAGGGTAACACTGCATAAAGAAATCCCAATGGAAGATAAATACCTTGCTCTTAATGAGTGAGGTGTTTTTTTAAAAATAGGAGGAATATGAGTAAATTATATGAATTAAGATACTTAAGTCAAAAGTTTTACAGTGATTATCAAAATAGTATTTACCCTGAATTAGAATAAAAAATAGAAAGACCATTTTTGATATTATTAGTAAGGGTTAATAATTTGCAATTTGCGATTCCTTTTAGAACCAATGTAAGACATAAGTACTGTTATAAGTTTAAGAATACAACACGTGATACCTCTACATCAACAGCAATTGATTTTTCTAAAACTGTTGTTATTAAAAATGAAGATTATCTTTCTAATTTTGCTAAAATTGATAACGAAGAATTTAAAGAATTAAATGATAAATATTATTTTATTATTAAAAAATTTACAAAATATGTAAACGACTATATAAAAATAATCACTACTTACAGTAGTGATTCTTATGAATATAAGTCAATGAAATATTCTACATTACAATATTTTCATCATGAATTAAAGATAAAGTAAATATTTTTTATTTCAATAGTCCAAACTATTAGAATAAATCAAATCAAATATCATTCAGTTTTAGGAGTACTTTTACGACTTTTTTAGTTACTTACTCATTCAATTCTTTCACATCAATGCCAAATCAAGATACAACTTTATATACTACTATTAATGGTTATACTGGGTTAGAATAATTAAGCATCGAGGTAATTTTACTTTGGTGCCTTTTTTAACCTTAAAACACACCATCTTAAATAACAAGGAATAATAGAAACAATCATTTTCTATTAATTAAAATTAAGTGTTTATATAGATATATAGGATTGTATACGTATGTGTAGGATTTATAAGAAATATGGTTTCACTATTTCTGTGTTCTTTGAAAGGGGGATAGGTAGATTATGAACTTAATTCCATCAAAAAATAACACCTAAATAAATAGATGTTACTTATAGAGTTTAGAATATTTAAGAAATATACCTCGAGTCATATTAAATAGTTTAGTTGTTTCTATATTCGTGTGTTCTTTGTTATGAAATCTACATATGATTTTTTTAAAATTAGTAGGGAGTTTATATTTGAGTCTATCTTTACTGCTTTCATTCCTTTTTCACTTTATGGTACAAAACTCAATACCACTATATCAGCTATCAACTTACCTACTAAATTTTTATTATCAATTTTTGTATTAAGAAGGGGGAAAGCAATTATATAGATATTAGTTCAATGACTTTAGTAATTTCAGATTATTCATTAATAATTATATCATCATTACGACCTAAGCAATCTATTGATTTGATTATCAGTAAGTTCTTTAGTTAGTTCAAATAAAATAGCAGATCTTTTTAAGAGGGTTAATGATAAAAGTATTACAATTGATAGGTTTATCTAATATTTAGAGAATTCATTTATTATTACTAAAAAACTAGATATGATACAAAAAACACATTAGATAAAAATCCAATGTGTTTTTTTGTCTGGCATAAATACGTTAGCATATACGTTTAGTTTTGTTTCTTTTTTTCACATATTCTATTATACCAATTGGCAAATAATAGATAAAGAAAATAGGGATAGCAATGATGGCTAAAGGAAACATATAAATTAATTCATAAGGAAGGAAATTATAGAATTGTTCTAATACTGCGGTTCCTTTTCCTGTTCTTGTATAAAAATAATTGCATATTCCTGTTCCACCATTTAATTCATTAAACCAAGAAAATAGTAAATTAACCAATTCCATAATACATAAAAGTCCGATTAGAAAAACACAAGCTTTTACAATATCAATTAATTTTGGCTGATAGAAACCTAAAATAACAAAAAGAATTGGTAAAATAAAGATTAGCCCGTGTTTTAACCAATAAGTAAAGACATTATAATTTAAAAGATGAATGGTTGGTCCTAGACAATCACTAGGGGCAGTAACTACCATAGCCAAAACTGCTCCTGCACTACCGAAAAAATACATATAAGCAAATAATGTCGAAGAAAAAAAAGGACGAATTTTTTTCCTTAAACCAAAAAATAGTGGGTATAGTGTCACATTAATTGAGCACATATGCAATGGGAGTCTAGTCCAAATATTCGCTCTTTGATGGTTATAATCTTGTACATAAGAAATAATAAAGGTAGTCCAAGTTGCTAAAAATATGATGGACATTAAAATCCATAGATAAATCGCTTTCGTTTTTTCACTTTTTTTTCGGAAAATAAAATAGGAAACAACGGCTAAAAGCGGGAAAAAGAGAATTGTTAAAATGTGAACTAGATTGTATTTATCAATAATTAACGTTAAAATATTAAACATAGTTTTGAGTTCCTTTCTTTAATTCAAATGGTAATGCCATTAAGTAAAATAATATGCTTATTGGTAATGCTAGGGGTAGTCCATAAACAAAAGGAATAGGGATGATGCTATATAATTGTTTTAAAATCGGCAGATTATTGTGTCTTAATGAATACATATAATTAGCAGTTTGAAAACTATCAAAATTTCTTAAAATGATACTAGATAAAAATGCAAATAAATAAATGCCAACTAAAGTGAGTATAACTTTAGGAATTTGTTTTTTTTCCGGTTGGAAAAAACCCCAAGCAATCATTGCAATTGGAATGGCTACCAAGTTAGTATGGATAAACCAAAAATCTAAAAACATATAGTGAAATAGATTATTTCCCTGAGTAATCATATGACAATCGGGAAAGACAAGAAGGGGAATTAATCCACCAATCATTGTTACATAATACATATAGTTATTTAAAAATTTCTTGTTTATAACAAGTGCAATCAAAGTAATAATTATATTTATGTTACATAATTCAATGGGAAGTAAGGTAACTTTAGAACCATTGTTAAAAATTCGTGATTGTTCCCAACCAAAAAACATTCTTCCTGCAAAAATTAAGCAACAAGCAATAGTTAGTCCCAATAATATTTTTCTTTTGAGTTGATTCGATTTTTTTCTTAACAAAAAGATAAGTAAAAAAATATAGATGACGTCTATGAGTAATAATAAAATATGTTGGTATGAAAAGCGATTAGGCACTTCATATATGCGATAGGAATTAAAAAAGCTAATAATCATATAAGAATTTTTCACCTCAACATATAGTATATCACTTTAAAAGTTATTTTTCAATAATTTGTAGTTTATCGATAAAAAATATTGAGAATAACATATAGGTTTAAAGAGCATTTGATGTTGATGCAACTTGATGGGTATGGAAGATAAAAGTTTTATCACACTATTTTTAGATTTTCAGTTTTAATTTTTTGTTTATATGATAGGATGTATTTTAATGATAAACCAAATATATATAAAAAGAGAAATAAAGGTTAAATTTGTCATAGTTTAAACTCTTGCATATCTTTTACTTAAGTGATATAATTATAGTTAATATAAAATAGAATTTTTAGATTACAAAGACAACCTTATATAATTGAACGATGAAGAAAATAGGATATTTAATTTTAATTTTTACATTTAAAAAGATATTGTGAAATAGGAATAAATCGTTTATTAAAAAATATTTTAAATGATAGTTTAATAAGAAAATATTTTGTTATAAAAAAAAGATATAAAACCAAAAAATTTGAATTTTTTTTAACACCCATAAATGGTTAAATATTATATAGTAAATGTAAACGTTTTACTAATGAAAAACATTGATTTTATATTCTAAATTTAATATAATAAATAAGGTTGAATATTAATGGAGGTACTATGAAAACGAAAATTTTAATATTCATTTATTTACTAATACCCGCTTTTTTACTTTATGGTTGTAAAGATGAAAAACTATACGAAGATAAAGTAAAAATTGTTTTTGAATTAGAAGGGGGAACATATCAAAATTGTACATTGCCTATTGTACATTATTATGATAAAACTGATTCGACTACTTTAATAACTGATCCTACAACATTAACGGGTGCAGAAGTTACTAGATCTGGCTATACACTAGAGGGATGGTATCAAAAAAAATTGGAGAACAATGGTACAACCATTTATCAAGATAGGTGGGATTTTGAACATAATTTTGTTGATGATCAGGGTGTTACTTTATATGCCTTTTGGAAAAAAGATATTAAATATTTGTATCAATTATGTTATTATAATGAAAATCAAGAGGTTGTTGAGTTAGGAAATTATTCTGTCAATCCTGGTGATAAATTTAAAGATTATGCCAATTATTCATATAATAGATTGGGATATACTCCTATAGAATTTAGGGATGCTGAAGGGAATTTATGGGATGATAATTTTACTCATCCTGGTGGCGAAACTGATTTAACGATTCAAGTATTTGTTGAGTATATTGAGGGTGAATTTGCAATTGTTAAAAATGCCAATGATTTAAGAATTAATAAATCAAAAAATATCTATTTAGCAAATGATATTGATTTAGAAGGTTCGGCTTTTTCTTTTAATGATTATAAAGGAATTTTTATGGGAAATGGCTTTACCATCTCAAATTTTACTATAAATTATGATCCAAGTAGAAATGGATTGATTCAAGATTTTGATGATCCAAATGCGAAGAGTTTGGCGATAAGTTTATTTGGAAATGTAACTGATGCCACAATTCAAGATGTTACATTTGACAATGTCAAAATTAATATTAAAACGAGTTTAACAATAACTCATAAGATATATGTTGCTCCAATAGCTATGAGCAGTGTGAACTCGAACTTAAAAAATATTGTGTTTAATGGTACTCTAACTTGTACTGCTTTACCAAATGGTTTTGATAAAGATAATAATTTAATTATTGTGGATGCTGCTCCAATTTATAAACAAGATGAGCAGACAGTTTTAGATAATAATCAAATAGATTTAAAAATAGAATAAAATTAAAGGAGAAAAAAGATGAAAAATAAAGTATTTCATACAAGACTAATTATATTATTAGCAGTGATTGCAACGACAATTTTTGTTACTGGTTGTAATTGTAAAAGTTGTAAAAAAGATGATGATAAAACATATTACAACAATGAAGTAGATCCCCTTGTTTTTTCAACGCAAGAGTTAGATAAGGTTTTTAATCCCTTCTTTTCAACAACTGGACCTGATAGTAATGTTGTTGGTATGACCCAAATTGGGATGCTTGGCAATGATAAAAACGGGAATATAACTTATGGTGATAGCGAAGGTGTTGTTACTAAAGATTTACAAATTGTTACCGAAGGGACAGAAGATAAAGATCAAACAACGACATATTATTTTGTTTTAAAGAATAATGTTAAATTTTCAAATGGTAGTGCTTTAACAATTAAAGATGTATTGTTTAATTTATACGTTTATTTAGATCCTGCCTATACGGGTTCAAGTACGATATATTCAACCGATATTGTTGGATTAAAAGAATATCGTACGCAAGAAGCAGATGAGACAGAACAAGATAGTTTTAAATTAAAGTTCCAAGTAGAAGCTGAGGCTAGAATTCAAGCTTTGGTAGATGCGACAGTTGAAATTCTTGAAGAACATGGTGATTCAAAACCGGACAAAGATCAATTTAGAGAATATTTGATTGCATATGCGGCTGAATTTGAAAGTATTTCTGACAACTTTAAAAATGTTGTGAAGGATTATGATAAAGCAATTGCTTTATTTAAAGAAGAATTAGAAACAGATTATAACAATTCAATAGATACATATGAAGATATTACTTTTTCTGATAAAAATGGTAAAGTTTATAAAAATTTATTGACTACTGATGTTGAGGTTTTCTTATATAATGAAGGATATTTAGAGTGGAACAAAGAAGAAGCTAAACTTGTTTCAAGTTTAGTAAATGATCCTACAACTTTAAAAAAATGGACAAAAGAACAAGCAATTAATACTATTTATGCGGATAAGATTCCTAATGCATTAGAAGAAGTTGTTTTATATTGGAATACATCAATCAAATTAAATGATTATTTAGTAAATGAAGCAATGGAAGCATATTTTCAAAATGATACAAATAAAGAATTCCCAAATATTTCGGGTATTCAATTTGCTAATAGAACAAGTAGTGTAACGGTTAATAATGTAACTTATCCTGTACCTGTTTATAATGCTGATGGTTCAGTAAAAGAAGGAAATGAAGTATTGAGTATTAAAATAAAAGATGTTGATCCTAAAGCTATTTGGAATTTTGCTTTTAGCGTAGCGCCTATGTATTATTATTCTGATGCTGAGCATATTGCTAAATTTGATTATGTATCTAATTTTGGTGTTGAATATGCTTCACAAACATTTATGAATGAAGTAGTAAATAGTCCTGCTAAAATAGGTGTACCTGTTGGTGCTGGTCCATATGCTGCTAGTAAATCAAGTGGTGGATTGGATAACATTACTGCTGGTGATTTTTATAATTTAGGTATTGTTTATTATGAGAGAAATCCATATTATATTTTAGGACCTGCTAAAATTAAAAAATTACGTTTACAAGTTGTTTCTTCATCACAAATGTTAAATTCATTATATAATGGTGAAATTGATTTTATTGAACCTAATGCAAAACCAGAAACAATTGATGAACTTGATAGCAAAAAAGAAGATGGATTTGGTAACAAATCAATCCAAACTTCAGGATATGGCTATATTGGTATTAATGCGGGTAAAGTTCCTGATCTTGCAATTAGACAAGTAATTATGCATTCAATTAATACACAAGAATGTGTAAATTATTATAAGACGACCGCTACTGCAATTCATCGTTCCATGTCAATGTCAAGTTGGGCATATCCTAAAGGTGCCACTCCATACTATCCTTATATTGGTGGTGCTGTTCCTGAAGATTTATCTGTTGTAAATCCTGCTTATGCATCTTATGTAAGATCTCTTGGTAAAAAAGCTGGTGATAAACTTACAAGTGCTGAACAAGAAACTTTTATAAGAAATCAAGTAGAGGGAGCTGGATACACATTAAATGCAAATGGTGTATATTATAAAGGAAATCATATTTTAAAATATACTTTTACTATTGCAGGTGATGAAACAGACCATCCTGCTTGGCAAGCTCTATTTCATGCAAGTGAAATTTTAAATAATGTTGGCTTTCAAATTAATGTTTCACCAGACTCACAAGCTTTAACAAAACTTGCAAGTGGTGACTTAACAGTTTGGGCAGCTGCTTGGGGATCAACAATTGATCCTGATATGTATCAAGTTTATCACAAAGATTCTAATGCAACTTCTGTACTTAACTGGGGTTATAAACAAATTCTTTTAAACACTGGTGGAAAGTATGATACTGAAGTAGCATTAATTAATAGATTATCAGACTTAATTGATGCAGGTCGTAAGACAAATAATCAAGATGAACGTGCAGCAATTTATTCACAAGCACTTGATATTGTTATGCAACTTGCAATTGAACTTCCTACATATCAACGTAATGACTTATTCGCATATAATACTAATAAAATTGATGTGAATTCACTTACTCCAAATGCAGACCTTTCACCATATAAAGGTTTGACTAGTGACTTACATTTAGTATCGTTAGTCGAAGAAAAATAAGAAGAAGACATTAAAGAAAGGAGGAATGTGCTCAGTTTATTAGTTATATACATTATATAACTGGATGGATGGGTGCATTCCCTCTTTTTATAAACAAGGAGATATAAATGATAAAATATATAATAAAACGTTTATTGATATCTGTACTTGTATTATTTGGTGTTTCAATTATCATTTACACAATGGTAAGATTAATGCCTAATAATTATGTTGATATAAAGTTTGCTCCCCAACTACAATCAGGAGCAATTAATCAAGAAGATATCGATAGATTTAAAGAATTATACGGAATTGGAGATAATTCATTTTCAGGTCTTGTTACTGGGTATACAAAATGGCTTGGTAATTTATGTAAAGGAGATTTAGGAATTTCCTTTAAATACAATAAACCAGTAGCTACAGTGATTGGTGAAAATATGTGGATTTCCTTTGCGATTGCTGTTATTGCAACCATTCTTCAATTTCTAATTGCTATTCCGTTAGGAATTTCAAGTGCTACGCATCAATATTCAGTAAGAGATTATATGGTAACAATTTTTACTATGATTGGAATATCCCTGCCTACCTATTTTTTTGCAGCAATTGTAATAAAGGTGTTTTCGGTAAATTTAGGATGGTTCCCGTCGAATGGTTTAATTTATGCTTCCGCAAACTATGAAGATACTTTCATAGGAGCTCTTACTAAATTTGGTGATATTGTTCATCATTTAGTTTTACCAATTTCTGTTAGTGTAATTTTATCAATTGGTGGACTAATGAGATATACAAGAACTAATACTCTTGAAGTATTAAATGCGGATTATATTAGAACAGCTCGTGCTAAAGGCTTATCAGAAAAGAAAGTAATTTATAAACATGCTTTTAGAAATACAATGATACCACTAGCCACTTTACTTGCGGGAATTTTACCATCACTATTTGGTGGTATGATGATTACAGAACAAGTATTTGGTATTGATGGAATTGGACGGCTTGCTTATCAAGCATTAAGAGAGGGTGATATTCCTTTTGTAATGGGATATAATATGTTCCTAGCCATCTTAACTGTTATAGGAACTTTGTTTTCTGATATTATGTACTCAATTGTAGACCCTCGTGTAAAATTAGGTAAATAGGTGACTTATGAATAAAATAGAAGAAATAAAACAAGAGACTATTAACCAAGAAGAAAATACATCAGAAAGTATACCTGAACAAACGTATAAAGAAATGAGTCCATTAAGGCTAGTTTTAAGAAGATTTTTTCGTTCAAAATTGTCTTTAGTTGGAATTATTTTAATTGTTGCTTTATTTTTGTTTTCTTTTTTAGGTCCAGTTGTATATCAAAAATGGGGAGAAGAAACTGTTGATAGAACTCAAAAAATTCAAAAAATTGAGACTACACATACTTTTATTGATAATAATGGTAATGAAATAACTGTCATCCAAGTATTAGAACATATCAATGAGATTAATGATTATGATAATCCTAGTAAAGAGCATTTATTAGGAACCGATGATAAAGGAATGGATATTTTTGTAAGGTTAATGTATGGAGGAAGAATTTCTTTAACAATTGGATTTATTGTTGTTATTTTAGAAACTTTGATTGGAATATTATTAGGCGGATTAGCAGGATATTTTGGTGGATGGGTTGATCAATTGATTATGAGAATTGTTGATATTTTCAATTGTATTCCGACATTGCCAATTCTTTTAATCGCCTCTGCAATGATTGAATCATGGGAACTTGACCCAGATAAAAATATTTATATATTGATGGTTATTATAACAATTTTTGGTTGGAGTGGAGTAGCACGAATGGTTAGAGGTCAAATTTTATCATTACGTGAACAAGAATATATTACAGCAACTGAAGTGATGGGACTTCCTATTTGGCGTAAAATATTTAAACATTTGATTCCTAATGTTATGCCTCAATTGATCGTTAGTATGACTCTTGGTCTTGGTAGTGTTATCTTATATGAATCTACTCTTAGTTATTTAGGTTTGGGTGTTCAGCTGCCAAAAGCAGCATGGGGTACAATGATTTCTACTGCAAACGATCCTCAAATTTTAAATTATCATATGAATATGTGGTTACCAGCTGGTATTATGATTGTAATTGCGGTATTAGGCTTTAACTTTATTGGTGATGGACTTCGTGATGCTATGGATCCCAAAGCTAAGAAATAGGTGAAAGATATGGAGAAAAAAACTAAAAAAATTTCAAATTATATTTCTATCAAAGAAAGTAGAGCAATTATCAAATACAATATTAAACAGATGAAATATTATGAAAATCTAAAACGTCAAAAACGTGATGAATCTGAGTATATCACTAGTATGAAAGATCCCAATAATATTATTGAAATTGATAATTTAAAAACATGTTTTTTTACTGATAATGGAACGGTTATGTCGGTTAATGGTGTTTCCTTTTCCATTCCTAAAAATAAAATTGTAGGTGTTGTTGGAGAATCAGGTTGTGGTAAAAGTGTAACTTCACTTTCAATTATGCAATTAGTACAATCTCCCCAAGGACAAATTGTTGACGGACAAATTAAATTTAATTATGAAGAATTAGGCTATTATGAAGATGGAACTAAAAAAGCATATGATATTACAAAAATGCCTTTAAAAGAAATTCATAAAATTCGTGGCAAAGATATTACAATGATTTTTCAAGAACCGATGACTAGTCTAAATCCTGTATTTACTATCGGTTATCAACTTGATGAGGTTAGTTTCATTCACAATAAAGAAATTACAAAAGAAGAGGCTAAAAAACATAGTATTGATATGTTAAATAAAGTTGGAATATCAATGCCAGAACATGTATATGATTCTTATCCTCATGAATTATCAGGAGGGATGAGACAAAGAGTGATGATTGCGATGGCTCTGGCTGGGAATCCTAAGTTAATTATTGCCGATGAACCTACAACAGCGTTAGATGTTACAATTCAAGCGCAAATTTTAGAATTATTGAAAGATTTGCAAAAAGAACAAGGTTGTTCAATCATGTTGATTACTCATGATTTAGGTGTAATTGCAGAAATGGCTGATGAAGTTGTCGTTATGTATGCTGGTCGTGTTATTGAAAAAGGTACTTCTAAGGAAATTTTCCATAATCCACTGCATCCATATACTATTGGTTTACAGAAAAGTAAGCCATTGATTACTTCTAATTCAAATGAACCACTTTATTCCATTCCTGGTCAAGTACCAAGTTTAATTAATTTACCAAATAGTTGTTATTTCAAGAATCGTTGTAATAAATGTATTGCTAAATGTACTGGTGAATATCCAAAATTGATTAAAGTAAGTGACAGTCATTATGTAGCTTGTTATTTGTATGAACAAAAGGAGGAAAATTAAGTGGATAAAATGACAGAATTTATCTTAGAAGTAAATAATTTAAAAAAGTATTTTCCTTTGGATAAAAATTTATTTGGTAAACCTGCTAGATATTTAAAGGCTGTTGATAATGTTAGTTTTAAATTAAAAAAAGGAACTACCATAGGGGTAGTTGGTGAATCTGGTTGTGGTAAAACAACGCTTGGAAGAACGATTTTAAAATTATATCATCCTGATGGTGGTGAGATTTTCTTTAATGGTGAAGAATTAACTCATTTGTCAAAATCTCAAATGCAAAAATATCGTACAAAAATTCAATTAATTTTTCAGGATCCTTATTCAAGTTTGCCACCACGAATGACAGTCGGAAATATTATTTCTGAAGCTGTAAAGGTTCATCATATTGTTCCAAAAGATGAAGTAGCAATGTATGTTCAAGAAATTATGAAAAAATGTGGATTACCACCACAATATTATGATCGATATCCTCATGAATTTTCAGGAGGACAACGTCAACGGATTTGTATTGCTAGAGCATTAGCTGTAAAACCAGAATTAGTGATTTGCGATGAACCAGTTAGTGCTTTAGATGTATCAATACAAGCGCAAATCATTAATTTATTAAAAGAATTGCAAAATAGTATGGGACTTACCTATGTATTTATATCTCATGATTTATCAGTAGTGAAATATATCACCGATCAAGTAATGGTAATGTATTTGGGTAATGTAATGGAATTAGGTGAAACTGATGAAATATTTGATAATCCTCTTCACCCTTATACACAAGCATTATTTTCAGCAGTACCAGTACCCGATCCAGATGTAAAAATGAAAAGAATTATTTTAAGTGGTGATATTCCTTCGCCTGCTAACCCTCCTAAGGGGTGTAAATTTCATACTAGATGTTCTAAATGTATGAAAGTTTGTAAATATAATGAACCAAAATACATTGAAGCAACTAAAAATCATTTTGTTTCATGTCATTTATATGATCAAGAAATAATGAATAATTTAAGTTTTTATGATAAGGAATATGATGAAATGATGGCAAAGGAAGCCGAAATGAAAGAAAAAGATAAGAAAGATAATGAAAAAGAATAAAAAAGAAAAATTTGTTGATGATGGAAGAACAATCTATAATATGGATGTAGATGGTCTTCCTAATAGACGAAACAAGAATAAGGTATATGTAACAAAAGAAGAAAAAAAGTTAATCATTCAAACAGCTTTAAAACATTATATACCAATTTTATTTGGTGTAATTGTATGTTTCTTTTTAGCAATGTTACTTATAAAATTATGGCTTGGATAATATAACAGGAGGAAAAAATGAAGAAAAAAATAATATCTTTTTTTGTAATTCTCTTTTTGTTGATTGCTTGTGTTTCGTGTGAAAAGAAAAATCAAGGTATCGTAGATGGTGTTATTGATTCTAATAACCCTCAAAATTTACAAATTTTACGTAGTGACTTGAAGTTAACACAAGAACAAGTAATGTCACAAATGAAAGCAGATAACATAAAAAAGAACAATGGATATGTTGATAATGATGAAATTATTACTTTAATTCAGTTAGAAGATGAAGCCTTAATAGATTCATATATCAATACATATTCTGATAAATCCGATTCGGTTGCTGAATTTGCAACATCAAGTATAGGAAAAAATAAAACATTAAGAATAAAACAAAAACAAGAAGCATTGATAAATGAACTAAAAGCCAAAGAGTTAATTCTTAGTGTTGAATATCAATATACAACAATTATTAATGCAATTGCAGTGAAAGTGACTTATAAGAATTTTAAAAAGTTAGCAAAACTAGAAAATGTGGAAGCTGCATATATCACTGATACATATAATCTACCACAATCAGTTGATGTTGAAACATCAGCAGTTGAAAATATTGTTGATGTATATCCAACAGGAATCTTTAATTCTAGTAGTGTTAAGTTTACAGGTGAAGGAACAGCTGTTGCTATTTTAGATTCAGGATTTGATTGTAGTCATAGTGTTTTTTCTAAACAACCAAGTGTTCAAATGATTACAGATAAAGATATTGCGGCAATTTTAAATCAAACAAAAGCGGCTGCCTTATCAAGTGGTTTAGAATTATCAGATGTTTACTATAGTAGAAAAATTCCTTTTGTATATGATTATGCTGATAAAGACCATGATGTATTCCCATATGATTCAGAACATGGCACTCATGTTGCAGGAATCATTGGTGGTTCTGATGATACAATTACGGGGGTTGCAGTCAATACGCAATTGGTATTACAAAAAGTGTTTCCTGATTTAAATGATGGTGCAGATACACAAGATATTTTAGCTGCTTTAGAAGATGCGGTTTTACTCGGTGTTGATGCAATTAATATGTCACTTGGGTCATCTTGTGGTTTTAGTAGAGAACAAGATAATGATGCAATTAATGAAATATATGATAAAATTAATGAAAGTGGTATTAGTTTAATCACAGCAGCTAGTAATAGTTATAGTTCTGCTTTTGGTGGAGAACAAGGTAATACAAATATGGTTACTAATCCTGATTCAGGTACTGTTGGCTCACCATCAACTTATTATGCAGCATTATCTGTAGCTTCAATTAGTGGAACTAAGAGCAAATATATTGTTGGAAATGATGCGCAAATTTTCTTCTTTAAAGAATCAAATGATATTAATGGTAATGAAAATGATTTTTTCAAAGAAATTGGTTTGAAAGAAGGAGAGACTAAAACCTTTGAATATGTTACTGTTCCTGGTGTTGGTTTACAAGTAAATTATAGTACTTTAGGTGATTTGACAGGAAAAATTGTTTTAGTTAGACGTGGAGATAATACCTTTGAGGAGAAGGCTCAAAATGCTAAAAATGCAGGAGCTTTAGCTTGTATCATCTATAATAATGTTGAAGGTGATATTTCGATGTCAATGGGTAAAAGTGATCATATACCAACTATCTCGATTTCAAAAGATGATGGAGTAAAATTAGCTAGTAAAGACAAAGGAACCTTGACAATTAGTTATAATTATCAAGCAGGCCCATTTATGTCTGATTTCTCTAGTTGGGGTCCTACACCATCTTTAGAATTAAAACCAGAAATTACTGCTCATGGTGGAAATATATTATCATCAGTCCCTGGCGGTGGGTATGATCAAATTAGCGGTACTTCAATGGCTGCACCTAACCTTTGTGGTATTGTAGTTTTAATTAGACAATATTTAAAAGAACAATATCCATCTTATACAGCTAAAGAAATATCCGTTTTAACTAATCAATTATTGATGTCTACGGCAACTATTATTAAAAACGAAGAGGGAAATCCTTATTCTCCTAGAAAACAAGGAGCGGGTCTTGCTAGTTTATATAATGCAGTAAATACAAAAGCGTATATTACTGTAGATGGTAGTGATCGCACGAAACTTGAATTATTTGATGATCCTAAAAGAACTGGTGAATATACAATGGAATTTAATGTTGTAAATTTATCTAATACAACTGTTAGTTATAATTTAGATTTAGTTGGAATGACAGAAAGTGTTTCATCATCTGATTCAAAACATGTTGCTGAAATGTCACAAATTTTAAATGGAAATGCAAATTTTGAAGTAATGAGTGGGGGAACTTTAAATGGAACAACTTTAAAAATTGAAGCCAACCAGATTGCAAAAGTAAAAGTACAATATAATTTAACTGCTGAAGATAAAAAACTTATTGATTCATTATTTCCATATGGAATGTTCGTTGAAGGATTTGTTAAATTAGTAGCAACTGATAGTAATGAAATTGATTTAAATGTGCCTTTCCTTGCTTTTTATGGTGATTGGACAGAAGCACCAATGTTTGATAAAACGTACTATGAAGTAGAAAAAGAAGCAAATGATCCATCTATAGATGAAGAAGACAAATTAAAAGCGGATTACTATGCTACAACTCCATATGGTTCATATTTTTATAACTATATTATTCCGCTAGGAACGTATTTATATGATATTGATACAACAAAATATGATTATATTAGTGCATCTGATGATAAAATTGCTATTTCTAATATTCTTGGTACAATTGATGGAATATCTTCTGTATATGGTGGATTATTAAGATGTGCAAAAGAAATGCGTTATAGTATTGTTGATAAATTAACAGGTGAAGTGGTTTGGGAAAAAATTGATTATAATGCCAATAAAGCTTATTCTTTAGGTGGTTCACCTATTCCATATTATGATTTTTTAGATATCAGTTCATACCAATTAGGTTTAGTTAATAATCGCCAATATGAGTTCAAAATGGAGGCTTTATTAGATTATAAAGATGGTGGAATAAATACAAATGTTAGAAATACGTTTAGTTTTGATTTTTATGCTGATGATGAAGCACCAGTATTAAAAGATGCATCATATGAAAAAATATATGATAAAAATCTTAAAAAAGATCGTTATTATTTAACGCTTACAGTTTATGATAATCATTATGCTCAATCAATTACACCTATTTTATTTACTTCAAATGAAAGTTATACTTTCTTAACCGAAAATCCAATTCCTATTTATAGTGAAAAGGGTAAGGATAGTAAAGTTCGGTTTGAAATAACTGATCTTTTAGATGATATTTGTGAAGATGAATTAATCACTAGTGCACTGGCTTTTTCCATTGATGATTATGCTTTGAATTCTAACATCTATTTATGTCAACTTCCAGGAACTAAAGGTGATTTTAAATTCACAAAAGATGGGACACTTAGTGGAACTGATTTAGTTATTCTATCTGTTTATGAAGACGAAGTGGTTGATTTAACAAAATATCTTGCAACTGCAGATACATCAGTAGATGCAGATAAAGATTATTTAAAATATTTATCTTGGTCATCATCAAACGAAGAAATTGCTCAAGTTAAAGATGGACAAGTAAAAGGCATAAAAGCAGGCAGAACAACCATTACAGTTCAAGAAGCAATGGATTTAAAACAAGCAGTTATTATTATTAATGTTAAAGAGCGTCCAACACAACGTTTATTAGCATCGCAAAAAAATCTAGCAGTCCAAAAAGATGTCGATAGTGCAAGTAATGAAAAAATTGAATCCATTCGGTTTTCTTATTTTAAAACCCTGTTTGCTTATTCAAGAGCTGCTCAAACCAGTGAAATTGGATCAACCGGAAGCAAAATTTTTATATCTAGTCTTCCATCTATTAACTTTTATCCAGGGGAAAGAATTCAGTTATTTTATGACTTAGATCCTTGGTATGTTGAAGATCAATATAAATTATCCTTTTCTTCAACCAATCCTTCAGTAGCAAGTGTAGATGAAAATGGTGTTGTTACTGGCCTTAAAAAGGGGAATACAACAATTGTTTTAAGCGTTGAAGGTTCAAATATTATGGCAAGAATTCGGATAACGGTTAAAAGTGAATTTGTTATTGAAGATAGAGTATTAGTTGCATATAAGGGTTTAGGTGGCGATGTAGTGATTCCTGATGATGAAGGAATATATGCCATTGGTGCTTATGCATTTTGTTTATATGAAACAGATAATACAGTAGATTTACCAGAAGATGATTATGATGCCAATAAGATCCCTTCTAGTAATACGACAATTAAATCAGTAGTCATTCCTAAGGGTGTTGAAGAAATCCAAAAATATGCTTTTTATAATTGTTCGGGTTTGGAAAAAGTTGTCATTCCTGATACTATTAAATATGTTAGAGAATATGCTTTTTATAAAGATGTAAAGTTAAAATCAATTAATTTAGAGAATGTTCAAACGATTGGTGCTTATGCATTTTATAATTGTGAAGTATTAAATAATATTAATTTAGATAAAATTTATGCTATTGGCAAAAATGCTTTTGAAAATTGTACAGCACTTGAAAAGGTTGATATTAGTACTTTAAGAAATTCTGGTAAAGAGATATTTAAAGGATGCAAGTCTTTAAAAGAAGTAATATTTGCTGAAAATACTAAACTTTCATATGCAATGTTTGTTTCTTGTGGAATTGAACAAGTTACTTTATATGAAACAGTAGAAATTCCTGAATTTTGTTTTGCGAAATGTGAGAATTTAACTGATGTTTTTATTGAATCATCATTGGTTAAAATTTCTAAAGGTGCTTTTAGTGAATGTACAAAGTTAGTTCATGTTACCTTTAATGGTAGTGTTGATAAAATTGATGAGCAAACTTTTTATAAATGTACTTCTTTAAAAACAATTATGCTTCCTAATTGTGATGTTGAACTGGGTGCATATACATTTTATATGTGTGAATCATTAGAAGAAATTCAATTTGGTAGTAATACAAGATTAACTCATCTTTCTGGTTCAATTTTTGAAGGAACTGCGGTATCACAATTTGTAGTGGATGCTAATAATCCATATTATTGTGTTCAAGGTGGATATTTATTGAATAAAGATGAAAATACTATCATTTTTATCATACCTACTTGGAGTGAAAAAAATGTGATTATTCCCGATACAATTACTGTTATTGGTGAGGGAGCATTTAGTGGAATTGATATTGAACAAATTACAATTACGAATCCTCATACAGTAATAGAAGCTTTTGCTTTTACAAATTGTGCAAATTTAACTCATGTTTTCTTACCAGAACAAAATAATATTGTAATAAAAAAACGTGCTTTCAGTTATACAACAGCTTTGGTAGAAATTAGTAATTTAGATCAAGTATTAACAGTTGAAGAATATGCTTTTGCTAATAGTGGAATAAAAGAAGTAACTATTGGTAGTAATGCAACTTATGGTGAAGGTGCTTTTTATCAGTCATCAGTTGTAAAAGTAACAATTGGTAAAAATAGTATTTTTGGACTTGGTGCCTTTCAAAATTGCCAATATTTAACAACTGTTGTAATGCCTGAGGAAGGTAATGTGCATTTTGGTGTTGCATGTTTTGCAAATGATAGTAAATTAGCTGAGATTGATTTATCTAAAATTGATAATGTAATTGAAAAAGAGACATTTTATGGTTGTTCAAGTTTATCGAAAGCCAATTTAGAACATGTTGAAGAAATTGGCAATTATGCTTTCAGTGATTGTGCATCTTTAGTTTATTTACATATGCCAAAAGTTATTAAAATCGGTGAGGGTGCTTTTTCAAGATATGATGAAAATGGAGGCGCTCCTCAAATCTTTGATTTAATCTTACCGAATACTTTAAAAGTGTTATCCGATGGGGCCTTTTTAGGTTGTGAAGGATTAACAAAGGTAATTTTACCTGAATCTATTGAAGAAGTAGGTGATTATTTATTTGCTTATTGTATAAATTTACAAGAAGTAGAGTTACCAATCAATATGAAGTATGTTGGTTTATATAGTTTTGCAGGATGTAAATCATTAACAAATATTAATTTAGAACATGTTGAAGAGATTGCGGATTATGCTTTTACTTCATCTGAAATTTTACAAAAAGTCAACTTATCCAATGTTGTTACAATCGGTTTTGGTAGTTTTGCAAGTACAAGTCTCAGTGGCAATCATCAACTTGATAAATTACTAAGTGTAGGTGATTATGCTTTCCAAAACACTTATTTGACCACTTTTAATGCACCAAATTTAGAAAAAATTGGAATTGCTGCTTTTGAAAATAATCAATTATTAACATCATTTGTTTTTGGTTCAAATTTAAAAGAAGTGGGTAAGAAAGCTTTTGATGGATGTGCAAATTTAACTAGTTATTATTATGATGATACAACAACTGGTCAGAAAGTTACTACTTTTAAACTAAATGAGTATGCTTATTTGAAAGATAGTATTTTATATACGAAACTTCCTAATGGTAAATATCAAGTATCATCTATTCCTGGTGGGTTAAATGTTGATACTTTAGTTATTGATGAAGGAACTTATCGAATTGAAGATTTTGCGGGAAGTATGAATAAGTTTATTGAAAAAATTATTTTTCCAGATTCATTAAAAACGATTGGTAACTATGCATTTTATAAGTTTGAAAATTTAAAAGAAGTAGAATTTAAATCATTTACAGCACCGGCTTTTGAAGATGCATATAATAAGGCAGCCTCACTAGTTGAAACGGATCCAGGATATGAGTTATTACATAAATATTTTGATTTATTTGGGTATGAACTGTATTATTATACATTTATTGATTTAGTTGGTAAAAGAGAACCCATTCAAATGATTTTGCCGGCAAACACTGATATCGAAGGTTATGATTCAATTGTATATCAAGCTTATTTTGGAAAGGTTGAAAATGCTGAGAGATCTACGTATCAAGCAATGCATAAAAATATGATTACCTTCCTTGAAAAAGCAGAAAAAATAAATGATATTCAAATAGTTAATCTATCGCATGAGAAATTAATCAATGATGCCATTACTGCTTATAATGCCATTAAACAAGATCCAACAATTTTTGGGATTGATTTAGAAGATTGGAATAATCTTGTTGATAAAGTATTTGAATCAAAAACGACTTTGATGCAAATTAAATTATCTAAAGCTTCATTAGAGGTTCAAAATTTACAACAAGAAATTAATAATTTGCCGACGACATTTACTATTGGTTTATTAGATACATTAAAAGAAATTTCAAGCAAAATCAATAATTTAAAAGCAGATGATAAATTAATTTTGGATCTAACAAATTATAATAATTTAGTTTCATCTTATAATGAATATATAGCAAATGTGGAAACGGAGATTATGCCAACAATCAAAGCAATTGATAATACAATCGTTTATGTAGTGTTATCTACTCTTGCTAGTTTATCGGCAATTGCAATGGTATTAGTTAGTAAAAAGTTTTTATTTAAATAGGAGGGCTATATGAAAAAGAAAACAATTATAATTATATCTATTTGTATAGCTGTCGCTATTGGAATAACAATCTTATGTATATGTTTATTTGGTGGAAAATTGAACAAACATATAAAATATATTGATAAATCGATGCAACAAGTTAAGTCAATAGATACAACATTATCGGTTACTGATACGGAAATATTGGTTTATCAATATATTAAAGAAGTTGATTTAATGGAAGATAATAGTGCAGTTATAACGACGAATAATAGAACTTTGGGTTCTAGTTATGAATTAGGGAATTCCATTCATACTGAAAAACAAGAAAATATCAATCGTAATGATTTGTTTAAAATGTGTTTAGAAAAGAAATATTTTTCTGATTATCTAATAGAAGATGGTGTTTTGACCTTTGATGTTTCTAAAGAAAATATCAGTAAAGTATTCAATACTGAAAATTTTGAAATTACAAATGATGCAACCTTTACCTTTACTTTTAAAAATAAACAATTGGTATCAATGAATTGTGTATTTCAAACGCTATCTTTAAAAAATGTCAATATTGATGTTACTTATCAATATTAAGGAGGATGAAAATGAGAAAAATTTTAACAATACTATTAACATTTTTAGGTCTTTTAACGATTTCTTCATGTAAATCATGTAAGAAAGAAACATTAGCTACACCTACTAATCTTACGATTAGTGAAGAAGGTTTAATTACTTGGGATAAAGTAGCTAATGCTAGTGAATATGTAATTTATATCAATGATAATTCATATAATGTTTCTAAAAATGAATATCAAGTAAGTGATTTAACAAAAGATTTTACTTATTATGTATATGCCAAAGGAACGAATTATTTAGATTCAAAGCCGACTGATAAAAAGGTATATAAGGCAGAAGTGAAACCACCAGTCATTTTAGATCCAATTACAATTGGGATTAGTGGACCATCAGAAGTAAAGTCAGAACAAAGTATCAAACTAACAGCTAATGTGGAAGGTACAGATAATAAAGAAGTGACTTGGTCAATTAAAGATGATGTAGAGTATGCAAGCATAACCCAAGATGGTACTTTGACAGCAGAAGCTGTAAATGGGGATACAATTATTGAAGTAATTGCGACTAGTAAATATGATTCAACCCAATCAGCTTCTAAAATAATTACAATTGTTGCGAAACCGGTTTTAACCCAAGCAATGTTAGATGCCTTAAATCAAGATAAAATTTCTTTTGAAGGGTATATTAATATTAGTTTATATACCATTGGTTTATTTGAAAAATTAGAATCAACTTATGTTACTGATGTCAAAACAGCAATGGATGGAACAAATTGGTTTGCACAATATGAAAATGGTGACACAGGAACAATTATGAGCTTATACTACAAAAACAACAAGAATAAAGCATGTCAAGTAGGTGTAAGTTTTATGAATGAAGAAGAATATTTTCCAATGTTAGATGATTTAGGTAATGAAGTATCATTTATTGATTCGGGATTATACAATGGATTAAAAAATTTAACTGTTGATGATTTTACTTTTAATTTAGAAACTTGGCGATATGAATATACAGGAAGTGATAAAACATTACCATCTAAAGTTCTTGCTGCATCAAATCCGTATGATTTTGTTCCAACTGGTTTTGCCTTAATTATTGAAGAATCTGAAATTATGGGAATTTATTCAAAAAGTGAGCCAGATTATTCATTAGTAGATGGATACAAAGGAATTCAAGAACTTATTGTAACAATAAATTTAGGAGATTCTGTGAGTGTACCTACAATATCTAAATATGATCACGAAGATATTCATGATGATTTACAATTAGCAATTGATAACATGAATGCTCTTACTTCTTATACATTAGATTTTAAAGAAATTACAGCTTCTTATATGTCATCTGGTGTTGTAGAAAGTGGATTTACGGAATATATTACAGGTACTGATTGCTATTTTGCTCCATATAATGTTAAATATGATTCACAATTAAATGAAATTCATACATATTTAGAGAATGCAAGTTATGGCTATAAGAAAATAAATGACAATCTATACAATACGTATTATCAAGATACTGATGGTGCATATTATGCTTCTCGTGCATATCAAAGTGATTTTAGCTTAGCTAAACCAACATTTGCATTTGCAGCAGAAATTTTTAGAACCTATTATGAAAATCCAGAAGATGGTACAATAACTTATTATGTTGATGATGTGATGAGCCCTGTTGCTTCAACTTTCTATTATGGAGTGGGTAATGATATTAATTTATATGGTATTTTTGCAACTCGTGGTTATATATCAACAAGCGAATCGTTTACTCCATATGTGGTTGTTAAAGATGGATATATTATTGAAGCGTGCTTTTATTTTTATATTGGTTCAATCTATGGTGTAGTAGAGCTTAAGTATGATGAGTTTAATACTACTACTTTACCAGAGAATGTAAATGTTGAATTTGAAGCAAGAGAAGTTCCAAGTTCTTGGAATGAGTTAACAATTGAGGTGACTAGTGGATCAGATCCAACAACTGAAGATGAATATACTGCTAATGCCTTAGATTATTTGAAGAGATATTTTGAAAATGATAATATTGATAATGAATTGCCTTTCTTTGGTAACGCCCTAGGTGATACTTATGGTTTTGGCTTAACAACTATTTATATTCCTAAAGGGCAGGATAAAGTGAAGAATGCAATTGTTTTCTACTATGATGTACCTCTTGATATCAATTATACAATTGATTCATCATTAAAAGAGGTAGAAAATTATCTATTGTCTCTTGGTTTTGTAAGAGATAGTAATGGTAATTTTAAAAAAGGCAATATTAATATTGCTCCAACCGATTATAGTTTAGATTTACTAATCTATGTTTGGAAAGATTAATTTTAGAAAGGAATATATATGAATATGAAAACAAAACAATTTATTACTAAAAATTTTATATTTGTATTAGCAGTTTTACTATTAATGGCTTTTACCGGATGTAAAAAAACTTATGAAGTAAAATTTGATAGTGCAGGTGGCAGTTCGGTTGAAACACAAGAAGTCAAAAAGAACGGAACAGTTACAAAACCGGCTAATCCTACGAAAGAAGGATATGAATTTGAAAATTGGCTATTGGATGGAACAGCTTATGATTTTAATGCTAAAGTTACATCTAGTTTTACATTAGTTGCTTCTTGGAAAGAAGTTGTTAATCCTCAAAAAGCTACAATTGAAATTACATCAGATAAAGATGTGATGGAATATAATGGTTCAATTAAGTTTGAAGTAACGGTTACTAATGCAAATAATAATGCATATACCTTATCTACGAATTATGATGATTTAGTACAAATTGAAAATAATGTTTTAACTTTGAAAACAGAGATTACACTTGATAAATTTGTTACTGTAACAGCAACTTTAACTGAAGATCCTACCGTTAAAGCATCAAAATCAATTACAATTAAAGCGCCAATTGTTGAAGGACAAGTTGGAGAATTGACATCAGATATGTTAAAAGAAATTGGTAATCAAAGTATAACTGTAACTGGTGTTTTAACAGATTATTATAGAGATTTTAAAAATAGTGCTAATAATAGTACAAATGCTTATGATATGGTTGTTAAAATGAATGATGGTGTTTGGTATGGTGAATGGAATCATCAACTTGCAGTAGACAATAAAATGGTAGATTATTATCGTCGTAGTGAAAAAGATGGATATCGTGATTCATATGGAAATGTTGGTCATGCATTAGAAAGATTATATATCAATAAAAATAATGAGTTAGCATCTGCTATTGAAAAAAATTATAATAGTTTTCCTGTTCTTTGGGAACAACAACATTTATGGAATCATCTTGCAAATTTACAAATAACAAAATTTAAATACGATGCAGAAAATGATGTATATGAATATAAGGCTGATTTGACACAAGAATCTGATTTATATTTAATGACTTACTTATCATTCTCACTTACTCCAGTATTATCTGACACATTAGATAAATTATATTTAAAGGTGGAAAATGGTAAAGTAACACAATTGTTAGCTCAAACAGAAATTTTATATTATGGTAACAATACAGAAGAAGATCCAGATGCGATGAGTTATTCTGATGTTAAAATTTCTTTCAGTAATGTTGGTACAACTGTCGTTGAAAGTCCTAAACCTTTTGATGCTCCAGATTATGCAGACAAATTACAAGCTGCTTTAGAAAAAATGCAAAACGCTAAAAACTATACATTTAGAGCAACAGATACACAAACAAGTGCTCCTTCAGGAGATAGTGGAGATTATGAACTTTCTGCAACTTCTTTTGCAGCAAAAGGTGCTTTAGTATCATTAGCAGTAAAAGATTTTGTATCAAGTGTAGGAACTGTAGGATGCTATGGTCTTGTAACTGAGGATGCAATATTATTTGCTAATACTGGTAAATATTCATATTCAATGGATGGAAATGATTATTTTACTAATTATTCTGGATATAAACAAAATACTGATGGTACATATGATGAATTTAAATATAATTCAACACTTGGTGCTTTAGAAGGTACCAAAAAGGTAAATGGTAATATTTTTGATGTAATGCCAAAATTTGATTTATCACCTAACATTTTTATATTTGAAACTTCTTCAATTAAAAATGGGGTGACAACTTATACATTTAGATTAAATGAAACTGCTATTGCAAGAGATGTTGCAAAAGAACTTTCTGCATATAAATATGCTGCAAATGCTTCATCATCTTCATCTACAGCATTTAGAATAGTTGTTAGTGACAATGGTGATTTAGTTTCAACAACTTTCCCTTATGATCTTGTTAGCGGAACTTATATTGGATATTGCACAACTACATATTCAAATGTAGGTACAACTGCTCTTGAAGAGGACACATTTACAGGTTATGTTCCTCGTGTTGTTAAAACTTCATGGGATCAATACACTACAAAATATTATAGTCCTGATTGCTCAACACTTACATCTCGTGATGAAAATACTGCAATTGTTTTAGAAGATGCTTATGGTGTTGCCGCAAGTAGCATCCCAGATCCAACTGTATTCTTAACTGCTTTTGGTGATAATATTAGTGGACCATTCTTTGATTGGAAAGAAAAAGGTGTTGATTCTGATGGAAATCCAATTTATAGTAAATTTATTAGTATTGTGGCAAGTTCAACTGATTTTGATGAAAATGCGAAAATTTTAAATTTTGATGAGATTATTGAAGTTTTAGGTGAAGAATTAGAAAAACTTGGTTTCCAACTTTCTATTGCTAATACTGATACATCAGGTGGTGAACTTGGTCAAAGTAACCGATATGTATGTTATGTAAATGAGGATATTCAAATTGTAATTGAAAATAATCACACCAAATATTTCTGGATTTATTTTTATAAAACTGGAGAATGGACTCTTAAATAAAAAAGAAAGTAGAGGTCGTTAATGAAGAAAAGATTATTAGTATTTATTACTGCTATTATCTTTAGTATCTTTTCGTTAAATAGTTGCTCTCAAAAAAATTGTTCAGGGGATAATCCTCCCCCTGAACCTTCTGATGTAATTGTTGTTCAAGTTTTAAAAGAAAGTATCGATATTAAAGATACGCAAGTTAGTCATTATAAATATAATGATTTGTTTAAAATATTAGTTAATAATGTTGAGCAAGTGGTGTTAGATTCTTATATTGATTTTTCTCAAGTACAGTCTACTCCTGGAAAATATGAGGTGTTTTGTAAATACAAAGAAGAATCAGCAACTCTAAAAGTGAATGTTGTTGAAACCATTTATGATCTTACGCTCAGCAAAGAAGAAATCACTTTGAAACAATCAGCAAGTTTAACCTATGATTATTTAAGTTTATTTAGTGCATCAATTGATGGAGTTAAACAAGAGATTAAAGAAGAACAAATAGAAACTAATCTAAAAAACGAAGAAGGCACGTATCAATATACGGTTCGTTTTAATGGTATCGTTAAGACGCTTACGATTCATATTATTCCTGATCATCATTTAGAAGTTATTTTATCTTATCCAATCTGTTATCTAGAAATCAGTCAAGTTGCTACTTTTGACTACACTCAATTATTTAGTTTATATATTGATTATCAAGCTACCCAAATTGATATGAGTATGATTGATATATCATCAATAGCAAATCCTGTGATAGATACGCAATATCAAATAGTTTTTGAATACCAAATGGATGAAATTAGGGTAAGTGAGACGGCAATAGTACAAGTTGTTGAAGACGAGCAAATAGTTATTACTGCAAAACATGTTGTAACTTATCCCAATGATGCATTTATTGATTTAAAATCTTTATTTGAAATTAAAAAAGGTGATGAAATTATTCCTGTAACTTCTGATATGATTGAAGGAGCAATTGATTATTCAAAGGCGGGGAATAGTGAGATTAAGTTAACTTATCAAGGTCAAGAAGTAGTTGCAATAGTTGAGGTAAGATTGGGTGTTGTGATTGATTACCATACATCAGATACCATAATTATAAAAAAAGGTACTAATCAACAAAATTATGCTTTTGAAAATGATTTTGAGGTGACGATTAATGGCATTCGGTTTGATCAAATACAAAGTTCTTATTTTGATTTATCAGAAGTAGATTTTGATAATGTAGGAACATATCAGGTAACATTAACTATTCCTTATAATGATAAAGCCTTATCCTTATCAGGTGTAAAATGGACATATTACGAAAAGACAATTGAATATATTGTTGTTGAAAATGAATATAAAATTACGATTAAAGATGATGATTTAATAATTAATAAAGATGACTTGAAATATAATATATATTCTAATTTAGAAGTAATAATTAACAACAGAAATCAAACTTTAGTTGAAAATAAGGATTATGTAGATATTATATCTTGTTATGTAGAATTGCTTTCAGATCCAATAGATTATAATGATTTAGGTCGTCAACTTGTTGAAATTGCTGTTTATGTTAATGGTCCAAATAATGAACCCGTAATTGTTTCTTATACTGTCACTATTAAATCAGAATTAGAAGTTATTGCAAGTGATAAAGCAATTTTTACTGGCACTACACTTTATACAAAAGATTTATTTAAAATTGTAAATGGCAAAGAAGAAATAGAAGTTACAAATGAAATGATTAGTGGTAAAGTTGATTGCTTTACTCCAGGTATTTATTATGTAACAATTAGTTATCAAGGAATTGAAAAGACATCAAAAGTTGTTGTTTTTGATAATAAAATGATGGGTACATATAAAACGAATTTAACAACAATTCCTCAATCCGAAAGTACAGAAGAAGATGATTATGGAATTCAAACAGAAAAACCAACCATTCTTGGTGATTTTATTGTCAGTGATGATGGAACAATGATATTATCTGGTACAAAACTAGAATTAATTGGTGGCAACAATGAGACAACGATGCAAGTAATGTATGGTAGAAACATTTATAATCTATATTATATTGAACCTGGTATTGTTGTTTTTATTCCATTAAATGAGATGAAAATGTCCTATAATGATAATAGTAGACCAATGATTTATTTTAATGATAGTGTATGGTCTTTAGAAGATAGAGTCGTGATTAATTCAACATCTTTACATGTATTACAACTTACTTATACTGGTTATAGTATAGATTTATTTCAAATTAAATCAAAATTAGACAATACAACTTATTGGTATGGTTTAAGAATTGCTTTAGTTGAAAAAAATTCTGTTGATACAGTTTATGAAGTCTCTTATGGTGAAGTACAATTTGTTGAAACCTTTGATCAATTTCCGGGTTCTTATTATCATTTTGAATTTAAAGAAGATAGATATTATATGCAATTGCAAACACCTACTTTAGGAAAAATTCAAAAAGAAAATAATGAAAAAAAATATGCCAATACGACTTTTGTAGGTACCTATAATGGGAAAGAAGCTACTTTGGTTTCTGATTCAAATGAGGGGTTCTCATTAATTCAAGATTCGGTAAGGATATTTAATGTTACATCCTATGAGATAAGTAAAATGAAAAATGGTGGAGTAAATTATTTTGATGATACTTTGCTCATTTATACTTTTGAAGAAAATATTTATTCTTATAAATTTATTCTAAATTTAGATGATAAAACATTTACTTACATTGAAAAAGATTCCTATTATGGTCTGTATGAAACAGATGATATGTATTTGTTTTTTGATGGTTATGGTAGTGGACATTTTAATCCAAATAATAAAAGTTATCAAGAAGAATTATTCAATTATATTGTGATTGGCGATAGCATTGAATTGCAATTTAAAGACTCTAAACAAGAATTATTTCATGGATACCATGCTAAATTTTATATTGATGCCTTTGGTAATGTTCTAACAACCAATTATTTAAGTGATGAAACCAAAATAGGTACAAGATTTATAAATAATCATATTACTAAAGGAGCCATTGTAAATATTTATTCCTATCAAATTGGTCAAGATTCTGATAGTGTAGCTAAATCTCTTCTTTATGATAATATTGAAATTATCACTAAAGATGGTATTCTTTCTAAAGAAGAAATGAAAAATTGTATTGATGTTTCAAAAGTAAGATTTAATACACCTGGATTTTATCAATTTAGTATTAAAATCAATATTGATGGCAAGGATGTAATTGCGTATTATGCGATTCAGGTATTAGAAGATATATATAGTAGCAATTCAATTGCAACTACCTATGGGAATGGTATTATTTTTAATCAAAATAGTTTATCAATTGATAAATATGGTCAAGTAGTTTTAAATTGTGCTGGTACGATTTACAAAGGCAATATTAAAATACATGATGATAATAGCTTTATCATTAATGCAAAAGATGAAAATAATAAAAAAATTGTCGCAAATGGTAATCAAATAACCGATGGTTTAATTATTTTAAAATGTAGTGGAGCAATTAATTTCCAAGATTACTATACAACAGGAACTTATAAAATAACTGGTTGTGAAAATCATTATTTAAGACGAATCACGGTTAATAATGAAAATATCTATATATATTCAAGTATTTTAAATGGTTTAGGAGAAATTGTAACTGTAACTAGTTTAAATGATATGGAACCATCACAAATCGGTTCAATCAATGAAATAGTAACTTCACAAAAAGAAATAGTAGTAAAAATCAATTCATGGGAAAGTACAACAACAGGTTTAACAATTTCTGATCCTTATCGTGGTACGTATACTAATGAGGATTCAACTATTATTGTGAGTGGTTTTAATCATGTAATTGTTGATGGTGTAAGTGGCGAATATATTTTAAATGATAATGTAATTACTGTGATGATTCAAGATAAAGTAACATTATATAGATTAAATAATCAAGATTACACATTTGAAAAATTAGACATAATACTTGACAATAGTATTGTTGAAGGAAAAACTTTTAGTGCTAGCCATAAGTTTGTTTGTGATATATATAGTTATGTTGCCAATACAACATTTACATTTCAAGCAAATGGCGAAGTATGCATTGTATCTACTTCAAGTGAACATGATAGCGGTAATTATGCATGCGAAAATGATGTGTATCAGCCTAGTTTTGCTAGCAGTGAAGGGGTTATTGGTACATATGTTGTGAATAATAATAAATTGACAATTAAAGTCAATGGTGAAACATTTGTTTTCTTAATAACAAATGTTTTAGATGCTAGTGAAATAATTAGTTTAGAAACAACCATAAATAGTGATGAACATGGTTATTTTGCTAACAATACAACCTTTAAAAGACAATAATAAGGAAAAAAATTAGAGAGGAGAAATCAAAGATGAAACGTGGTAAAATTTATTTAGTCTTCGTACTTTCTTTACTACTTATGATTATTACCTCATGCGTTAAAGATGATCATACTCATCAGTATGATAAATGGATTATAGATGTTAATCCTACTGAAACTGTAGTTGGACAAGCACACAGAACATGTGATTGTGGAGAAGTGGAAAAAACGCAAGTTCCAGTTTTAACTGATACGTCTGTTTGGGAAAAATCGATAAAAGAAGCTACTTGTAGTAGTGAGGGAAGTATCAATTATACATCTGTTTATGGTACAGTTGTTATAGTTGTTGAAAAATTAGAACATAGTTATGGTGAATGGCAGATTGTAGTTGAGCCTACTGAAACAACTAAAGGTAAGGCTCAAAAAGAATGTGTATGTCATGCGGTTGTTGAACAAGAAGTACCAGTTTTAACTGATACGTCTGTTTGGACTAAAACAGAAGAAGCGGCAACTTGTACAAAAGAAGGTAAAGTTACTTATTCTTCAATCTATGGTGATATTGTAAAAACGATTGGCAAATTAAATCATAATTATAAAAATTATCAAGTAGTAACTGCTCCAACATTGACAGAAGAAGGTCTTGCAAAAGGTGTTTGTGATTGCTCGGCTACTGATGAGGTAGTGTTGCCAGCATTAACAGATGATACATTCTGGACTGTTATTGATGAAACAGATCCAACATGTCAATTCGTTGGTAGTAGAACATATCGTAGCCAATATGTTGATGTGACTATAGAACTTGAAAAGTTAGAACATAGTTATGACTGGACTATTACAACTGCTCCAACATTAACAGAAGAAGGTTCTGCTGAAGGAGTATGTAGTTGTGGCGATACAACAGTTGTTGATTTGGCAGTTTTAACTGATACGTCTGTTTGGGAAATTATAGAAGAAAATGCGGCAACATACAATGAAAAAGGAAGTGTTGTTTATCATAGTATTTATGGTGATGTAACCTTAGAAACGGCTAAAAAAGTAGCACCATATGATAATAAAACTTATTCATCTTTTTCATATGATGTTGATAATGATGAAGGTGGTTACAAAAATGGTGTAGTTGGTGTTGAAACTGCTTGGAATCAAATTACAATCACCCTTGATGAATTTGGTAAAGGCATTGGCACTGGTTATCCATTTAGAGGATATGTTGAAATCAAAATGTTAGATGAAGAAACTGGTAAAATTGAAATCAAAATAACAAAGGTTCTTGAAGAATCAGGTGAAGATGGTAAACCGGTTTTAGATTTAAATGAAGTATCAGTTTATTATGGATATGTAGATTTTGAAAGTGGTATCATTGTAAGCGCATATAGTGCAACCTTTGATCAAATACATGTATGGACTCCATTTGAAGTAGGTGTAACAGATGAGTCAAGTAAGGCATCTTCATGGGATAATTCTATTGCGATAACTTATACCTATGATGCTACAGCATATAATATTTTTGTTTACAAAGATCAAGTATATTATGGTGTATCTTTTGTTGATTTAATGGGAAATAATGTCAATGCAGAAGCATGTTATAATAATGAATATGTTTATGTAAAAAATCAAGATGGTCATATTTTAGTTGGCTTTGTTTATAATGGTACAAAATTAGTATTGGCTGATGGTTTAGAAGGCACATATACTTCAACTGATGATGTGTTAATTCTTTCAGGATGTGGTACACTTACTTATAATGGTATGAGTGGAACTTATGAATTATTAGAAGGTGAAACGAGTACAATTGGTGTTTATGTTGATGATAAATATTATGAAGTTACATTGACAGAAGATACTTTTGTTGCTGATTTACCACTTGTAAATATTACATTTGATACTGGCGATAAGGCTGTAGTAGATGATTTATCCGTTAATAAAAATATTGTTTGTGTACTTCCTACACCAACAAATGAATTATTTACATTTAAAGGATGGTTCTATGATGCAGATTGTACAAAACCTGTAGAAGCACAATTTATTCCAACTACTGATGTTGTTTTATATGCATTATGGAAAGAGAAAGTAGTGGTTAATTTAGTTGGTGTTTTAGATGGCGATGCTACTGTTTTATATTTAGGTGTTGGTGATATCATTGGTGAACATCTTCCTAAATACGGAATTCAAGAGGATATTTTAAAGGTATTTAGAGGTTGGTATTTAGATGATCAATATTCTAATTCATTACCTGAAGAAGCTGCTATTACTGAAGAAGATAATGATGTGACAATCTATGCTAAATGGGAAGATTTACCTGTTTATTATGGTGAATATCTTGGAACAGAAGTATGGAGTTCAACTTATGGTAACTCTGCTACAGTAACCATCAAGATTGATGAAAATGGTAAAATCACTGGTAAATTTACAGGTACTGTAGAAAGTTATGATCAAGCAACACAAAAGATTACTTGGAAAAATTCCTCAGGTGTTGTAAAATACTTGTGGTTTGATGAAACAACTGGTGTTATTGCTACACATTATAGTTCACAACAAGAAATTGGTACTGACTTTTATATTCTTAGTAAATATCAAACAACCAACAAAATTGCTCAACACTATGGTATTAAGGCGCCAAAAGAACCAGGTTCATCAACAACTGGTTATTATGCACACTTCATCAATATTATGACTAAAGATGGTGATCAAGAAATCTTTATCTATAATAATTATATTTATTCAAATTTTGTGGCAACTGATACAGCAGGTAATCCATTAACAGCTGAAAATGTTAAAAATTCAAAAACAGTTGTTGTTAAAGATTTAGAAGGAAATGTTATTCTTGCTTTAACATCATTAGGTGATTCATTCAATGGAAATAATAATACCACTACTTTAGATGAATATTATGGTACGTATACTAATGAAGATCAAACAATTGTATTAGATGGTACAGGTGGAATTGTTTTTGGTGAAAAAACAGGTACATATACAAAAGCAAGTGAAGGTGCGAATTATGGATTTGATGTATATTTAAATGAACAAACTGAGTATTATCAATTGACTTTAGACGGTACAAGTTTCACAATGGTAAAACCGATGGCAACAATTAGTTTTAATGTTGGTGAAAATCATACACCAATTGCTTCCATTGAGGTAAACATCAATGTAGTAGCAACTTTACCATCAGGTGAAGATGAAGGATATGTATTTAATGGATGGTTCTTTGATGCTGAATTTAATAGTGCGGTGAGCGATTCATTTATACCAACAACTGATATTACTTTATATGCTAAATATTCATTACCTGCAAAATTAACCATTGTTTATAACAATGATAGTGAAAATGTCATTCTTGTATATTCACAAAATGATATTGTAACTGTTGAAAGACCAGTATATGATAAACATGCTTTTGTTGGTTGGTATACAACTTCAGATTTTAGAGAAGGAACAGAGTGGGTTAGTGGAACAGCAATTGTAGAGGATATCGTCATTTATGCTAAATGGGAAGATGCACCTATTTATAATAATGATTATTTATTAACTGAAATTGGTGGTAATTCAGCAAATGGTGGTACATCTAGTTCATATACTAGAACTGGTGCGATTGCGGCAATTGATCCATATGGAGTATCACCAAAAGGAACATCTTGGCCTTTTAATCAAGAAATGACCATTCAAAATTATAATCCTGAAACAGGAACATTAGAATTTTATATTGGCACAACAGTATATAGAGGATTTATTGATCCAGAATCTAAAATTATTATTCTTAATGATACAAAAGGCTTAGAAGCTGATATTGAAGAAGTATGGTTCTTAAATCCATTTGAAAATGTAAGTATTGCAAGTAAGATTAAATCTTCTTATTGGAATGGTGGCAAGTCTAGAGCTATTGAATATACGTATAACGAAACTACTTATCGTATTTTTATCCATAATAATCAAGTTTACTTTGGTGTAGAATTTAAAGATGCATTAAATAATGCCGTTACAGCAGATAAATGCTTTGGTAGTACAACACTTTATGTATATGACTCAACTGGTTCATTAATTGTTAAAGTAGGTTATGATGATACTACAATGGTTGAACTTGATGGATATGAAGGTACTTATACAAATGGTGATACATCAATCGTAATTGATGGAGTTAAAACGATTACACAAGGTGAATTAACAGGTCAATATGTAGTTGCTGAGGCAGGTTCTAGTTATACATTAGATGTATATTTAGACGGAAAATACTATGAAATGACATTAGATACACAAGAAAAAACATATACAATGAATCAACCAATGGTAACAATTACATTTGATGCTTCAGATAAAGCAGTTGTTGATGAATTGATAACTAACAAAAATATTATTGTGACTTTACCAACACCTACTAATGAAAATTATATATTTAGAGGATGGTATTTAGATGCAAATTATGAAACAGCAGTTGATTTAGAGTATCTTCCAACTGAATCACTTACTTTATATGCAAAATGGGATATCTTGGTAACTTTAACAATTGTTTATGGCAATACTTTAGAAGATCTATACCTTCCATATGGTGCAGGTGACGTTGCCGTTCCAGTAGAGCCTTCCTTTACTAATGGTAAAGTGTTTGATGGATGGTATTTAGATCAAGATTTCCAAAATCCTTATACTCCAGGTGTGATAAATGAAGATACTATAATTTATTGTAAGTGGATGGATTCTATAGCATTATTTGGTGACTATGTTGGATTTGAAATTTATGGTGGTAGCAGCAATGATTCTACTTCTAGTGGTGGATACCAAAGAACATTAAAAGTTGATGCATTGGGAAATGTATCAGGTGAAAGAACAGGAGTCATTGAAGAGTATGATCCTGAAACTGGTTTCTTTAAATTAGTATCAGGAACAACATATCGTTATGGATATTATGATGCTACAAACGGAGTGCTTATTTATAATTATTCAACAGGAAAAGAAGAATTAGGTAATGATTATTTTATCTTCTTTAAAGGCTATGATACTGCAACTTCAGGTTCTGCTTATTCAAGTTTTTGGTTGAGTGGTTATGCTCGTTTAACGAAAGCTGTTATCAATACAAACCAAGAAATTTTAGTATTTGTTTACAATAATAATGTTCATGTAAATGTAACATATACTTCTCCATCTAATCCAGAACCATTTGGTCCACAAGAAGCTTATAAACAAGAAGATATCAATATTTATGATGAAGATAATAATTTAATATATGAATTTATTAAACAATCATCAAAATTAGTACTTAAAGTCTTAGATGGATATCAAGGAACATATACAATTGGAAGTGATACTTTGGTTCTTGATGGATATGGTAAAGGTACATTAAATGGTGAAAGTATTACATATAGTTTTAAAGATACATTATTTATGGTAGTAGGTGATAATCAAACAAACTACTATGAATATAATGAACAAACAAAAGAATTTACTGTTAAACTATTAGATGTACTAGCAAATAAAAAAGCATCTAAAGTAATTACTTGTCCAAATGATGATTATGGTATGGATCAACATACGATTCAATATTCATTTGATGGTGTAGGAAATGTAACTATTAGTTTTTCATGTGATGGTTGGGGTTCTTACTGTTTTGGCAAAATGACAGGAGAGGCAACTTATACAATTGAAGGTGATGTTTTGACGATTACTCATAGTAAAGGAACAATTACTTTTACACTTGATGATGCAACAAATCCAACAAAATTGACTTGTAAAACAACAACTCTTACATCAGATGATGGTGACTATTTTGCGGTAGGAACTGTAATTAATTTACAATAATTTAAAAGCAAAATAAAAATAAAACACAATGAGTATTTTTATCTCATTGTGTTTTTCCTTTTAAGAATCATATTTCAATCGCTTAGAAAATCATTCTTAAAACAAAAAGAGTAAAAAGATACTTATACTAAAGTAAATGTTTACTCTTTAAGCGAGAATAACTGTCACAAATGTAAATTAATTTATAAATTGATGATCTTTGAGCCAATCAATGGTGTCTTTGATTGTTTGTTTGAAATCTGTATTTTTATAATTTAATTCATTCCTAGCTTTTTGATTAGAAAAATGCGAATTTGAAGTAAGGGTATATAAAGAATAACTAGTGTAAAGTGGAGGTTGCTTTAAAAGACTGTAATATAATTCGGAAAGAGGAGCAGTCAATTTTGCAAACCAAAGAGGTAAAACAGTTTTGATTTTTTTGATTCCCTTTACTTCACTTACTGTATCTAACACTTCTTTAATTGTAAAATATCTATTAGATAAAATATAGCAATTTCCTGCTTTTCCAACTTCACAGGCACGAATAATTCCGTCAGCAACGTCTCTTACATCAACAAAGTCATATCCTCCTTTTACACAAGCAGTTAGACGATGATTACAAAAATCGATAATCAATTGAGTTAAATGACTTCTGCCAAAATCATTTGGACCTATAATTCCAGAAGGATGGACAATACAAGCATCTAAATTTTTGGTCTTTGTCATTTCTAAAACATAGTTGGCACATTCAGCTTTTGTTTTTGCATAAAGACCTTTTACTTTTTTAGAATCAAAATCATAAATTTCTTCCATTATTTCATTATTCGGTTTTTCCCAAATGGCATGGACACTATTTACATAAACTAGTTTAGCCTTTTTTTCTAAGACTTTATCGATAATATTTTTAGTACCATTCACGTTGACATCATAAACTTTAGAATTCTTTTTACTTTTAATATAAACAATTGCAGCACAATGAATAACATATAAATGAGTATCGATATCTACATCAAAAATATCATTCAAAGTTTCTTTTTTAGTTACATCACCATAAAAAATTTTGCAATTTAACCCTTCTAAAGATTTAATTTTATCATTTGGAAGAACAAGAGCTCGTATTTCATTTTCAGATTTTGTTATTAATTTTCTAATTATATTATTTCCAAGGAAGCCATTTGCGCCAGTTACTATATATGTATTTTTCACTGTGCTCATCTCCTTTACAAGGATAAAAAAGATTTTATCTTTGTAAAATTATTATAACATGATAAGTAGTATTTGTCAACCATCATCAGATATCTTTCACATTACTATCAGTAAAAAATTATAATATCATTTGATAGTTAATTGATTTTAGTATATAATTATTAAAATAGGTGGCTATATGTTGAGGAAAGGATGATGAGAGAATATGAAGATGAAAGATATTGATTTTGAAACTTATTTGAAGAACTATCCAACTAAAGATGGTTATTTTGGTAAATATGGAGGATGTTATGTATCCAAAGAATTACAAACAGCTTTTGATGAAATAAATAAAGCATATCAGACGATTTGTCATTCTGCCCAATTTATTAGTGAATTAAGAAGAATACGAACTCAATTTCAGGGTCGGCCAACTCCTGTATACCATTGTGAAAGATTATCAAAACATATTGGTGGTGCACAAATATATTTAAAAAGAGAAGATTTAAATCATACTGGAGCCCATAAATTAAATCATTGTATGGGAGAAGGATTACTTGCTAAATATTTAGGAAAGAAAAAACTGATTGCGGAAACAGGAGCTGGGCAACATGGGGTGGCTCTTGCAACAGCTGCGGCTTATTTTGGTTTAGAATGTGAAATTCATATGGGGGAAGTTGATATTAAAAAACAATCATCTAATGTTGATAAAATGAAAATTTTAGGTGCAAAAGTTATATGTGTTACAAGTGGTAATAAAACTTTAAAAGAGGCTGTTGATTCAGCCTTTGAAAGTTATTTAAAAGATTATAAAAATTCAATATATTGCATCGGTTCGGCTTTAGGTCCTCATCCTTTCCCTATGATTGTTCGCGATTTTCAGTCAGTAATTGGCATTGAAGCAAGAGAGCAATATAAAGAAATGACAGGTGAACTACCAGATGTTGTTTGTGCTTGCGTAGGGGGTGGAAGTAATTCACTGGGTATGTTTATTCCTTTTTTAAATGATCCTGTTCAAATTGTTGGTATTGAACCTCTTGGTAAAAATGCCAAAAAAGGAAATCATGCCGCAAGCATTACCTTTGGCACGGAAGGAATTATGCATGGTTTCAATTCAATAATGCTAAAAGATAACGAAGGTAATCCTTCTTCTGTCTATTCTATTGCTAGCGGACTAGACTATCCATCTGTAGGACCCGAGCATGCCTTTTTAAATGATATAGGGAGAGTATCATATGAAACGATTTCTGATGAAGAAGCAGTTGAAGCTTTTTTCTTGTTGTCTAAATATGAAGGAATTATTCCAGCTTTAGAAAGTTCCCATGCTTTAGCATATGCAATTCGTCTTGCTAGAACAAAGATGAAAACAGGTTCTATTTTAGTAAATCTTTCTGGTCGTGGTGATAAAGATGTAGATTTTGTTATTCATAAATATGGAGTGGATTATTTGGATAAAAAATTAAATAAACAATGATAATTAGTTGTATCTTTCATTATATAAAGTATAGAAATAAAAGGTGAGATATATGTATCACCTTTTTATTGAAAAATTTTATTAAAATTTAATAAATAAAAATAAAAAATGGAAAAATTTGTATATTTTTGAAACAATTTGTAAAAATTTTACGTATTATTGTGTGAAGGATGAAGGCCTGTCCTTCAAAAAGAATAAATGAGGTACCTTATGGATTCAGAAATTTTAGCAGTACGCGCTCTTAAAGGAAACAAACAAAACGACATAGATGAAGCATTTTGTTATTTGTATAAGAAATATTGCAAATTAGTTTACACTTGTATTTTAGCTCTTGTAAAAGATAGTCGTGATGCAGAAGAATTAACAGATGATACGTTTGTTAAAGTATTCAATAATAGAGAAAAGATTTGCGAAGAAAGAAATTTCAAATTCTATCTAGTAACAATAGCAAAAAATCTTGCAATTGATTTTCTTAGAAAGAAACAAACGGAAATTGTATTAGATGAAGACTATATTTTCAATTGTGTTCAGTCAGAAGACCAAAAAGAATGGTTTGATATAAGACATGATATGTTGCAACACTTGTCAAAAGAAGAAACTGAAATCATTTTGGCCCACATAGTTTTTGGCGAAACTTTTCAAGATATTTCAAATTATTACAATGTTTCCATTCATACTATAAAATCCAAATATTTCAGAGCAATTAAAAAATTCCAAAAAGAAATGAGGGATGATTGTGAATAGTCGAAAGACATTGTTACGGGAACAAAAAATACTTGAATTTATCGATGATAAAGTTGTCACTAGTCGTTTGAATTATCCTAATATAAGAGATCGAATTAATTTTTCAATAGGAGAAAAAGAACTAGTTAAGAACAAGTTATTTTACAAAATTGTTGTCAGGCTCTCATTCTCACTTTCAGTTGTTATGATATGTATTATGGCGTTTTTCACAATGATAACTCATAGAAGTGGTATATATGCCAGTGCACAAATTAATCCAATCCTAACAGATTTTGTTACAAAAAAGGAGTTACCTAGTGGAAGTCCTTTAATAAGCAATTATAGGTTAAACATTTATGATTTTGTTTTTGATAACAATGAATATGCTTATAAGGGTAAAAATTTATTTGAAATTGAACTTCCACCAATGGATGATGGAAAATATTATTGTGCATATGTATCAAAAAAAATAATGAACTATATCAATTCATATTTGGATATAGAATTCAATGTATATAAGAATACTTATTCTTATAAAAAAATGTATTTATTATCTTCAATACATGGTATTGATGATTTATTAATAAAATATAATTATTATTGTATCATTAAGAATATTGATATGAATGAAGGTGAATATGCTTTAAAATGGTCTATTTTTGATAAAATGGATGATATTAAAACTGAAATTAAAGGTGATCAATTAGTTTTTATTATGAACATTAGAGATATTGATAATATAAAACGATTATCAAGTAATCAAATGGAAGGACTTAATTTTAGTTGTGTAACTGAATTAAAACCTGAAATAAATAATGATAAACTTAATTTTAAAGAAGAGTATCGTTTTAAAAATAAATATTTGTCTAGAATTAATTATCTTAGCCCTGATATTCAAAGTTATATGTTTTATGATGCTTTATATAAAAGGTCTTTATCTATAAGTGAGCTATATGGAATAAAGTATGTTGAAGGAATAATTCCCAATAGATATTTAAGACATCTTGAACAGTATCACAAAGATGGTTCTATATGTGAACATTCTGACTTTAAGAGTTATTATGAAGCCATTCAACTTTTAGAACCATATAAGATATGTGAAGAACAAGTTTTAGATGAATTTGGAAATATAGAGATAAAAATAGCATATGATTATAATGGTGTAAAACAACTGCTTCAAAACTAGTTTGCTACGTATTAATATGAGGTATTTGAAAGTTTTAGTAATTTTTATAATATCAATAATATTAGGTTCTTTATTATCAAATAATATTGTAAAAGCTCATAGTGACAATCTTGGTATTGATGGTGCTGATGATATTACATATGATTCATGTATTCCCGACTTATTTGAGGATACTGGTGGATATAGTGAAGTGTGGTATGAACTAGCAGAATATAAAGATTATAATGAGGTAATGGATCATATTGATGATGATATTGATATAATATATTATAAAATACATCTTGATAATACCGACGTAGATTGGGGCAGCGAAGTATTGTCTAATATGGACAATATTAAAAAAGGCATTGATAAGTGGAATCAAATTAGTGTTTATAAAGAAGATGAAAATGGTAGATTACATGCTTATCCTTTAGTTAGGTTTGTTGATGTTGATGATTTAGAAGATGCTTCTAATATTGATGTAAATGTCGATATTTATTTTGATCAAATTGCTATGGGAGGAACATCTTCAGGTGTTACATCACCTATTGAATCAAGTTTGGTTGGAGAAGACTCAAAATTTACAAATGGTGTTTATCATAAACATTATACAAAATATAGTATTACTCTTTATCCAAATCAAATAGATTCATATGAAAGAACAATGGCCCATGAGTTAGGTCATGTACTTGGATTAAAAGATATAGATTTAGTAGAATTAAATGAAACTATAGGTCTTCATCATCAAGAAATATTGATGGGTTATGATAATAATAATAATAATGAGTATGACCTATCATCTTCAAATGTAACTTACCGAGATATAGCAGGTGCGATGATTGCAAGGGGGCTTCACACCAATGCTGATCATAAGTGGTTATATGATGAAGAAAGTTCTACTTCGACAAATCATAAACTAATTTGCTCTATATGCAATTGTGTTAAGTATGTTGATAATTTAAGCGAATACACATATGATATTTATAAGCAATGTGAACATGGTAATAGCAGTACTAATTGTCATAGCATTGAAAGTGGAAATATGATGGCTGTTGCAAGATATGGTAATAAAGATTATTGGAAATGCAAATATTGTAGACAAACTACTAAGTTTGCAAATAATGTTGAACAAAATTATTCATATCAAGAAATAGTCAATAATAAACAAAATCATATTTTAAAAAACAATGTTTTAGGTTTAGAATACGAATTAATAGAAGAACACAATTTTATAGTAGATTTGGGAAATGGAATCTATAAATGTAATCAATGCCCAGTGTGTAGTGACGGGGGAGTCAGATTTCCAAGTGCAGAAGAATTAACATTAGAGTGTGTAATGAATTCGGTAAATAAAACGATGACGCTTAGTGGTGAAGAAAGTAAATATTATACTTTAAATATTAATTGTATTAGTTCATATTTGATAAAAGCTACATCAAATAGTCCAATAAAGATGGAATTATTTGATGAAAATCTGAATAAAATTGGTATTAATCCACAAGCCGAAAATTCTAATAAAACACTTTTTTATAATAGAAATTTTTCTTCTGGAACCTATTATTTAAAAATTAGTCTAGAAGAAAAAAATTCTAGTGCTAGTGTTAATTTACAAGTTGAATCTAATGTAGATTATTATAGACAGACAATGATAATTAATCATATTTATGATGTATTTGAACATATGCATAATTCTAAAACAGAATTCATCTTTTCAAATAAAGTAAATAGATTAGCAAGAATCGTTCTTCAGGCTACGAATGAAAATGGTGATATCTTATATCCTGAAGGTTCAATAGTTGTAAAAGATGAATTAGGTAATATTATAAATAAATATGCAGTTAGTTCATTTGATAATCTTGCAATTAGTAGTGAAGGACAAAATAATTTATTGTTGTATTTAGAAAAAGATGTTGACTATATTATTGAAATCAATTATTCACAAGAGTATGCAACAACCGCAGTGGTTTCGCTAACATTTCTTGAAACCGCATCCTTTAATTCGTTTAATGATGATGTTATCGATTTAAGTGATAATGTTGATGCTAGTGTGGATGACTTAAAGACATTTAATGTTGTACAAAATGGTAAATATAAAATTGATGCTAAATTTACTGGATTTGGTGTTGACCAATTATTATTTGCAATTTTTACAACTGAAAATGATTCTGATAATGTTTTACAATATATAGTTTTATCATCCTTACTTATGGATTCAACGAATGATACATTTACGGTTACGATAAATATGTTTGATAATAAATCATACTATATTGGCTTTCTTGGGGCAAATTTAGATGGAACAATGGAAGTAACATTTGAACAAGTTGTTGAAGATAAAAATGCAACGTTTGTTACTGATCCAGATGTTTATACAAATTGTGGAACCGAAGTCACCATAAATGGTGGTGCAAGGCGAGGAAGTACGATTACTCAAGGATTTAATAGATTGGCCTATTTTGATAAGGCGCCGTCTTTATCTAGACTAGATTATTATTGGTATAGTAGTAATGAAAATCTATTAACTGTTAGTATATATGGTACGATTCAAGCTTTAAATGTAACGGAAAATCAAGAAGTAACAATTATGGCAGTCTATAAGAATGATTTGACAAAAGTGTTTAAAAAGAAGTTTCAAGTTGTGCGGGATAGGAATGTTGGTCAGCAATTAATTATATATGATGTGACTCTTCAGAAGAATGACCTTTGGGCCATAGTCACTGATGAAAAGTGGCCATCGACAGGATTACAAAGTTATACTTGGACGACTACGAATCATAACATTGCAAGTGTTAGTATGTGGGGGACTATTAATGCTTTAGATGTTGGAACTGCCACAATATATGGTGATTATCAATTCAATAGAAGATATGTAATTGTTGTGAATGTAACAATAGTTTAATGGGGCACAGTCAAAAATAGTATAAAAATAGTATGAAATAGGGTAGCAAACTTTATTGTTTGTTGCCCTATTTGTTTTTTAGTTTGCATCTACAAGAATAATCAAAATTCGACACTCATATTATGTATAATAAAGTTGAAAATACATGAGGGGTGTTTATAATGAAAAAAAATTGTCACTTAATATCTATTTTAATTTTGTTTAGTAGTATGTTGTTGTTGTCTAGTTGTAGTTCTAATAGAATGAATGCTTCATATATCATTATTCATGATCAATTATCCTCTCCCAATGAGGTGATTGTTTCTGATAAAGATGTTGTAAGAGAAGTTGCCAATCACTTTTTTAAATTAAAATTTAACGAAATTACATTTAAAGAATGGGAACAAAATTTTGTTAATATGGATATTACATTGACTTTTTATAATAAATATGACATCTATGTTGGAAAAACTGAGTTTTATTTTGTTTTAAAAAATGGGAAAGTGGCCTATTTTGATAATAATACATATTATATGAGTATAGGGGAAGTCGATTATCAAAAAATAATAGATATGAAAAACTAATTAAAGATAAGTAATATTTTGAAATGTAGTATAGGGTACTATACTATTTTTTTATGTATGCAAAAAAAGAGAATTGTATGAAAACATTATCATTAAGCAATAGTGTTGACTATCCTAAATATATTTAGTATAATTTTTTTAAGTTGTTAAGAACTTAACAAAAAAGGAGTATGATTGAAATGTTACATCAATTGTTTATTCAATTATATATAAATAATAAATTATTTATTGATCTCATTGAAAATATTTGTAAAAAACATAATATCAATCATTTACAATTGTATATCATTATTTTATCATCTTATGAAAAGATGAATGTTTCTACTCTTTCTGATACTTTAAATATTACAAAATCTGCGATTTCACAAGCCATTGTTGGTCTTTCTATTAGAAGATTAATTGTTAAAGTTCAATCGAAAGAAGATAAAAAGGTATTTTATATCACTCCAACTAATAAAGCAGAAAAAATGAAAAGGGAAATTGTTAGTTTATGTGAAGATAAATACCAAATCTTTGAAGAAAAGATGGGGAAAGAGGATATGATGATGTTTATCGACTTGATTGTTAAATTCAACAATATTCTAGAGGAATTAAAAAATTATAAGGAGGGAAAGAAATGTTAAAATTAGTGAATGTTGTAAAAACATATGTAATGGGCGATTCAAAAGTCGAAGCTTTAAAGGGAATAAGCGTTAATTTTAGAAAGAATGAGTTTGTATCTATTCTTGGTCCATCAGGTTGTGGAAAAACAACTCTTTTGAATATTATTGGTGGACTGGATAAATATACAGTTGGTGATTTAGTCATCAATGGTGTCTCAACAAAACAATTTACTGACCGCGATTGGGATGTATATCGAAATCATCGAATTGGATTTATTTTCCAAAGTTATAACTTAATTCCTCATCAAACGATTTTAGAAAATGTTGAATTAGCTTTAACGATTGCGGGAATGGAAAAAAATGAAAGATTAGAAAAAGCTCGAATGGTATTAGATCGTGTAGGGTTAGCTGGTCAATACAATAAAAAACCGAATCAGTTGTCAGGAGGACAGTGTCAAAGAGTAGCAATTGCAAGAGCTCTTGTAAATGATCCTGAAATTCTTTTGGCAGATGAACCTACAGGTGCTTTAGATACTGTTACATCGGTTCAAATTATGGATTTAATTAAAGAAATTTCCAAAGAAAAATTGGTCATTATGGTTACGCATAATCCAGAACTTGCGGAAAAATATTCAACTAGAATTGTTAGATTATTAGATGGCGTTATAAATGATGATTCTAATCCATGTTCCGATGAAGAAGAAGAAAAAGAATTAACCAAAAATGAAGATGCTCAGATAAAAGAAAAAGCTAAAATGTCTTTTTGGACGGCTTTTAAACTTTCAGGTAGAAATTTATTGAGTAAATTTAAAAGAACTTTAATGGTTGGATTAGCTGGATCAATAGGTATTATTGGCGTTTCTTTAGTACTGGCTTTATCAAGTGGAATTAGTGGTTATATAGATGATATGCAAGAAGATATGCTTTCTGGTAATCCTATAACGATTAGTGAACAAGCCTATGATTTAAATGCTATGATGGGTTCTTTAAGTACTTTTGAACAAGCAGAAATCGTTGTTAAAAATGGTTTTGTAGGAATTAACTCAATGTTAGAACTACTTGCAAAAAGGGCAGAAACAATGAATTCTATTATGGTTACAAATGAAATTAATGAAGATTATATCAATTATATTAAAGCTATGCCAAAGGAGTATGTTGAAGATATTTCTTATGGGTATGGGATTGATGTTAGCAATAACATATATACAGATTTTGCATCAGAAAAAGGTGGAGATGTGCAAAAAACTTCGCTTACTGCAATCCGACAGATATATAAGGCTTTGCTTTCTGAAACAGAATTTAAAGAAGCAGTGAGTGCAATTTCAACGCTTTCTCAGCCGATTAGTCAATCTCTTTCTAGTGAGGAATATATTCTATCACAATATAAATTATTAGATGGTAAAATGGCTACTGAAAAAAATGAAATAATGATTGTAATTGATAAAAATTCTTTGATAACCGATTTGACTTTGGCACAACTTGGATACTATTCTCAAGACGAATTTTTGAATATGGCTTTTAAAGCTTTTAAGAGTGATTATGATGAAACTTTAATTAAAGAAGAATTTTCATATGAAGAACTATTAAATAAAACTTTCACGTGGTATCCTAATGATTCTATATTTATTAAGAATAAAAGTTTAATCCCAGAAATGGTTCAAACTTGGCCTTTTTCTTATAAATATAAAGTAGATGATACGTTTAGTGATGGATTAGAACTAAAGGTAGTTGGCATTTTACAGCCTAATGATGATATTAATTATGGTTCTTTATCAACCGGTTTTTATTATACATCAGCTTTAACAGATTATATTTTAGAAATGAATAAAAATAGTGAAATTGCCAATTATATTCGAGATGATTTAAATGGTGAATCAATCAATAGTATGGTTGGAACAATGACTGGTGGTCAAGCTGTTGGTATTACCTATCAATATGAATATGTTTTTGAGGGAGAAAGTAAAACGGGAACTGGGTTTGTTGGCAGTACATCACTTGCTTCACTTATGAACGATATGATGGGGAGTATGGTCGGCGGTGGCGATAGTGGAACCGATATCCCCGAGATATATACGCTTTCATTACGAAATGTTGGTGGTAACGATTTAGCAAATAGTATTTCTATATATCCCGTTGACTTTAATATTAAAAAACAGGTTTTAGATTATTTAGATGCTTGGAACAATGAAGGCAATATTATTTTAAATGGTGTAACCCTTACGAAGGAAGATAGAGTAAATATCACTTATATGGATACCTTATCCATTGTAATTTCAATGATAAATACAATGATTAACATTGTAACAACAGCTCTTGTTGCGTTTACAGCTATTTCCTTAATTGTATCAACGGTAATGATTGGTATTATTACTTATGTTTCGGTTGTAGAAAGAATTAAGGAAATTGGGGTTATTCGATCACTTGGAGGAAGAAAAAAAGATGTTGCTCATTTATTTAATGCAGAGACATTTATTATTGGGCTTGTAGCAGGACTTTTAGGAATTGGTATAACTTATTTAATTGGCTTTGTCGCAAATATAATCATTGGTGGTATAACTGGAATTTATACTCTTGTATCCCTCAAATGGTATCAAGCTATAATCATGGTTACAATTAGTGTTTTACTTACTTTAATTTCTGGATTATTCCCATCACGTTCAGCGGCTAGAATGGATCCGGTTAATGCACTTAGAACGGAGTAAAATGTGAGAAATAAAATAATTAACGTCTTATTTATATGTTTGGGATTATTTATGATTGTATCTTGTGGAAGTACTGAAATTATACCAAAAGGCTATGCAAACAAAGAAAATTATACCAATGCGAATATTGGTCAATTCAATAATACTCTCCAGTTCTCTATCTACAAATATGAAAAAAGACCTAATCTTAAAAATAATCAATTTTTAAAACCAGTTTCTAATAACTTAGAGGAACTAGAAAATTTATTAACCCGCTTTGAACAAGAAATTGAAAACTATGATTTTAAAGATAAATATGATATTCAATTAGAAGACATCAGTACAGATGATTATGCATATATTGATTATAGAATAAGTGAGAAAGAACAATTTAGTATTTATTTTTTTGATACTTCTCAAAATATTTTATACTATTGTTATATGATAAATCAAAATGAAATGGCAAAAATTGAAAATTTGGGTTAAGACTTGGTTAAAAAGAATTTTAAATTGGCGTTTTCTTGTTTGTTTTTTGATTGCTTGGATGATTACTAATGGATGGAGCTATATTAGTTTTGTCATCTCTTCAATTTTTGATATTTCTTGGTTGAAGGTAGTTGCAACAACTTATATATCTTTATTATGGTTACCTTTTACTCCTGAAAAAATTTTGACTTTTATCATTGCTCTTTTCATTATGAAGAAAATATTTCCTCAAGATCAAAAATCAATTCAAGAACTTGAAAATATGATCAATAAGGAAAAAAGAAAAAATAAAAAAATTGTTGAAGAAGACAATGAGCAAGACAAAGAATGAGTAATTTTAATTTTTATCAACTTTAAAACTAATCCTAAATTTAGGATTAGTTTTTTTTAAAAAAAGTATTGACATTTTACAAAAAATGGGTATAATAATATTAGCACTCAAGATATTAGAGTGCTAAAGGGGTGAAAATATGGAAATGCAAGATTATTCAAAAGATGAAAAAGTATTAGAAAAATTTGGCCGTGATGTAACTGAAAGCGTAAGAGAAGGAAAAATTGATCCGGTTATTGGTCGTGAAGAAGAAATTTTACGAATTGTAAAAATTCTTGCCAGAAAGACTAAAAATAATCCAATTCTTATTGGTTCACCAGGTGTAGGTAAAACTGCGATTATTGAAGGGTTAGCTGCACGTATTGTCAAAGAAGATGTTCCTGAAAATTTGAAAGGTTGCCATATATATGAACTAGATATGGGAGCACTTGTTGCAGGTGCCAAATATCGTGGTGAATTTGAAGAAAGATTAAAAGCTGTCTTAAATAAAATAAAAGAAAAAAATGGTGAGATGATTTTATTTATTGATGAAATCCATTTAATTGTTGGAGCAGGTCGTGCCGATGGCGCTTTAGATGCTGGCAATATGTTAAAGCCAATGCTTGCTAGAGGTGAGCTACATTGTATTGGAGCAACAACTTTAAATGAATATCGTAATTATATTGAAAAAGATTCTGCTCTTGAAAGACGTTTTGAAAAGGTTTATATCAGCGAACCGACAGTAGAAGATACAATTAGTATTTTACGTGGCTTAAAGGATCGATTTGAAGTATTCCATGGGGTTAGAATTTCTGATCCTGCGATTATTGCTGCCGCAACTCTATCTAATCGTTATATTACGGATCGTTTTTTACCAGATAAGGCAATTGATTTAATTGATGAGGCTTGTGCATCAATTAGAACAGAGATGAATTCAATGCCTAATGAACTAGACTTGTTACAACGGCAAATTATGCAACTTGAAATTGAAAAAACTGCTCTTGAAAAAGAAAAAGATGCCCTTTCTAAAGAGCGACTTGGAAAAATAAATGAAGAATTAAAAGTTAAAAAACAAAATGCTGATGAAATGATGAAGAAATGGAAAAAAGAAAAAGAAGAATTATCATTAATTAAACAAAAACAAAAAGATTTAGAAAACTACAAAAAAGAATATGATGATGCATTATTAAAAGCTGATTATAATAGAGCTGGAGAATTAATTTATAAAATTATTCCAAGCCTAGAAAAAGAGATTGCGGCTTATGAACAAAAAACATCGACAAATAAGATGATATCAGAAGTGGTTACTGAAAATGATATTGCCGATATTATTTCTAAATCAACTAATATTCCCGTTTCTAAACTCGTTCAAGGAGATAAAGAAAAATTATTAGGATTAAAAGATACACTTGCTAAAAGAGTAATAGGTCAAGATGAAGCACTTACATTAGTTAGTGATGCAATTATTAGACAAAGATCTGGTATTAAAGATGAAAATAGACCAATTGGTTCCTTTTTATTCCTAGGACCGACAGGTGTTGGTAAAACTGAAGTATGTAAAAGTTTGGCTGAAGCGTTATTTGATAGTGAGTCACATATTGTTAGATTTGATATGAGTGAATATATGGAACCTCATTCTGTATCTAGACTTATTGGTGCTCCTCCTGGATATGTAGGATATGATGAAGGAGGACAATTAACAGAGGCTATTAGAAGAAGACCTTATTCAATTGTTTTGTTTGATGAGGTTGAAAAAGCACACCGAGATATTTTTAATGTATTATTACAAATTCTTGATGATGGTCGTTTAACCGATTCGCAGGGAAGAGTTGTAGATTTCAAAAATACAATTATTATTATGACCTCTAATTTGGGTAGTGAATATCTTTTAAATCATGATGATAATGCTACAGAACTTGTTATGAATGAAGTACATGCTCATTTTAGACCAGAATTTTTAAATCGTATTGACGAAATAGTAATGTTTAATCCATTATCAAAAGATGTTCAAGTGAAGATTGTTGATAAACTTTTAAATGAATTAAGAGTAAGATTAAATAAAAATAATATCAAAGTAAATTTTACAAATGCTGTAAAGAAATATATTATTGATCATAGTTATAATACTACATATGGAGCAAGACCAATTAAACGATTTATTCAAAAAAATATTGAGACTGAAATTGCTAAAAAAATTATTTCCTCGCAGATAGAACCCAATTTTTATTATGAAATAGATTATCAAGGCCAATTAGTAATTGTTTCTAAATAGAAAAAAGTAAAACTACAGTTTTGCATAGACTGTAGTTTTTTAAATGATGTATGAAATGTCTAAAAATAGTTAAAAGGTTTATATTTTGGACAAAAAGATAAAAATAAGATATAATAGTTATGGTGAAAAAAATGCAAGAAGAATTTTATCGTTTATCAAATCAATCGCAAGCGGCTTTTGCGAAAAAGTTGACACCAACAAATATTGCTTTTTTAGGGATCAAAATACCTCAAATTAAAGAATTTGTAAAAAGTCATGCAATAACATATGATGAATTATATCATATCAAATTGAATCAATATGTTGAACAAGATATTTTATTTGGTCTTTTTTTAAATAAACTTGGAAAAGTAAAAAATGAGTTATATTATAAGACTTTTTTATATTTTGTTAAATATTTAGATAATTGGATGACCTGTGATACTTTTGTTTGTAATACCCAATTTAAAAAAAATGAATATGATAAATTGCTTAGTATCATTACATATATCTTGCAACAACAACCAATGGAAGTTAGATGTGGGTTGATTTTGTTAAAAAAATATTTTATTAAAGAATTACCATTTGATGAAATATTTAAAATGATAGAAAAAATTAAATATGGCGATTATTATGTTGATATGGGATGTGCTTGGTTATTATGCACAATGGGTTGTTATGATTTTGAATATATATATAATCATTTTTCTCATATATTAGAAATGTCTAGTTTTGTATATAAAAAAACAATACAAAAAATGAGGGAATCGTATTTGATCACATCAGAACAAAAACAACGTCTTAACAAATTGAATCTTTAAAATTATTTTTTGTTGTGTTAGACATATTTTGAATTTGGGTATACTTAAAAATATGTCATACATATGTGCGTATAGCTCAGATGGACAGAGCAGCTGCCTCCTAAGCAGTAGGTCTATCCGTTTAGATATGCTCAAAGTCTATTAAGATAGACCAAAACTTTTTGTTTTCAATGGGTGTGTGTTAGAGGAATTTTCTTTTTGTACACCCTTGCAAATAATCATAATTTAATAAGACCGTATAGCTCAGATGGACAGAGCAGTCGCCTCCTAAGCGACAGGTCGGATGTTCGAATCATCTTACGGTCGCCATTTTCTCAAAAGGTAGTCAAAAAACGACTACCTTTTTGCTTTCTCGCAAGGTGGGTTTCTCACTTTGCGAAATACATAGTAGGTTGAAATTTTTCGTCTGTGACAGCAATTTTATCTCCACGCTTATCCTGTTCCCTAAAATTGCACTTTGGCGATAGTGAGTTCTATAAAACCGATTGATTTATTCGTTGTTATATGATATAATATATTATGCTAATTTATTTTCATAATTAGAGAGGATTTAGTAATATGTTTAAATTTCTAATTAATCTTTTAAATAGAAACAAAGCAAAGAAAATATTGTCATATGTTGATAAAGTTGAAACAGCATTAACTTTATTTCAAAGCATTGATGATGACGAAGATAAAAATGAAAAACTTATTCGCTCTCTTTCAAAAAAAGAATTTTATGCGGATATTGTTTCAAGATATAATGTTTGCATACAAAAAATTGAAAAGCATAATAAAGAAATACAATCATTAACGTTTGCTTATAATACACTTTTACAAACATATCCTATAGTGGATATTTTGGATAATATTTTAGAGTGTAGTATAGAAAAGATTGAAGAAATTTATGCTACTATAAAAAAGGTTTATGCCTATGTTGTTCCTAATTCCTTTCAGTGTAAAAAACAATATGATACATACAAGCAAAAAATTGAAGAAATTGTTAGCGATTATGATTTAATAAAAGAACAGAAAAATTTAATTCTTTCTATCATTAAAGAAATTGATAACTTACCTGACATCTATATTGATACTGAAAATATATCTAACGCATTAAACAATGCTTTGAAAGCTGTAGAAAAGTATAATACGTTTGCTCGTAAGTATTATCAAATTCCTGTTGTTGATGCTAATACCATAGAAAAACATAACGAAAAATTTATTGCAAGGCATTTAAACGATATTGTTTTTGATGACATAAATGGAAAAAGCCTTGATGTAGAACAACGGCGTGCGGTACTTTGTAATCCTAAATCCAACTTAACAATCGCAGGCGCAGGTTCGGGAAAAACGTTGACGATTTGCGGAAAGGTTAAGTACTTATTGGAAACGGGTTTAGCGAACGAAGATGAAATATTGTTATTATCTTATTCGAGAGCCTCTGCTGATGATTTAGAAAACAAAATAAATACTGTTGCAAAGGGTTTAACTGTAGAAACTTTCCACGCTTTAGGTCTTAAAATTTTAACTGAATCAAGTGGTAAGAAAAAAGCAATAGAAGAACAATTAAAGGCTTATATTATGCAATTCTTCGAGGAAGAATTGGTTAAAAATCCTAAAATAGCAAATGTGATTTTTGAATATATAGCATTATATTTCTACGCGGCACCGACTTATAAGAAAAAGTATAAAAATGATGGTGAAATTTTCAAGGAATTAAAAACTCTTGATTTTAGAACGTTAAAAGACCGCTTAGGGAAATTATCTACAAATAAAAATAAACACGAAACGCTTAAAAATGAATTTGTTAAAAGTAATGAAGAACTCGTAATAGCAAATTTTCTTTTTACAAATGGGATAAATTATGAATATGAAAAACCATATGAAATTGAAACAAGTACACTTGATAAGCGTCAATATACCCCCGATTTCTACTTGCCCGATTATGGTATTTATATAGAACACTATGGCATAGACAGAAACGGAACTGCTCCTCAATATGACAAAGAGACAAGCGATGAATATGTCCGTTCAATGCATTGGAAACGTCAAATACACAGTGAAAACCAAACCAAATGTATAGAAACTTATTCTTACGAATTTAATGAGGGTGTTATTTTCGATAACCTTAAATCTCGTTTGTTGGAAAATGGTGTGGAATTTAAGCCTTTATCTCAAACCGAAATTTTTAATGCTTTGCATAACGTTTATACAGGTAGAGATTTTAGTTCGTTCTTCAATTTGATAATGACATTTATTTCTTTGTATAAAGCACAAATTAAAGACGATACGGGCTTTGATGAATTAAAATCACAATTAAATGATTCGCTATATGATACAAGTCGTGCACATTTATTTTTAGATATTTGCAAAGACGTGTATAATTATTATATGCAAAACTTAAGAGAGGCGAACAAGATAGATTTTGATGATATGATTTTACAATCAATAGATTTACTTGATTCTACTCCTAATTTTAAGTATAAATATATTATCGTTGATGAATTTCAAGATATATCGCAAAGTAGAACAAAATTCTTGCAAAAGCTTATCGAACACGGAAATGCTAAACTTTTTGCTGTTGGCGATGATTGGCAAGCAATTTATCGTTTTGCAGGCTGTGATATAAACGTGTTTTTAGAGTTTGAAAAGATTTTTACAGGTGCAAAATTAAACTACATAACTTCTACACATAGAAATTCTGCGGAGCTTCAACAAATTGTAGAGCCTTTTATTACAGTAAATCCAAGTCAATATAAAAAGAATATAAAATCTTCCAAGCACCAAGAAAAGCCCGTAAGAATTATTTACCATAAAGGCAATAAAGCAATGGCGCTGTCTAAAGCATTAGCGGATATTTCTAAAATAAATTCTATTGCAAAAGTTTTAGTGTTAGGTAGAAATAGGCGAGATATAGATAGTTTTATTTGTAAAGAAATTCAAGTTTTTGATTATAAAACTATAAAACATTATGATTATCCAAAACTTGAAATATCGTATAGTACTGTTCACGGCTCAAAAGGGTTGGAAAGTGATTTTGTAATTTTAATTAGTGGCGAAGATGCTCAAAATGGTTTCCCAAATAAAACTGAAGATGATAATGTTTTAACACTCTTACTCGGAAAGAGAAATAACTTTGAATATGCCGAAGAACGTCGTCTTTTCTATGTAGCATTAACAAGAACAAAATCTATTGTATATTTGCTTTCTGAAAAGAGTAAATCTTCAGAATTTATACAAGAAATTAAAAGTAAATGCTATATTATGGAAGACGAAAGCGAAGCAAAGGAAGAAAACGAATATCTTTGCCCGTGGTGTAAATCAGGGCATTTAGTTGTAAGAAAATCAGAAGCTGACGGGAAGTCTTTTTATGGTTGTTCTAATTTTCCGTATTGCAAATATACAAACGACGATATGAAAACCGTGTATCATAACAATCGTTGCCCTGAATGTGGTGATTTTCTTGTGTTAAGAAAAGGTAAATTTGGTACTTTCTTTGGCTGTCATAATTATCCGCGCTGTAAACATACACAGCAAAATGTTGATATGAAAAAAAATCGGATTGGGTTCTATTAATATATATTATCCATACACCCGTCGTACACCCGCACAAGAAAATGCAGTATGAAAAATAGCGAAAATAACATGAGAAAATGAGCGTGGATTTTGTAAAAACGGTAATTTTTACGCTTATTTTGTACAAAAATCGCCTACACGCAGATAAACTCAAACACCCGTAAAAGCTCCTAAGGGTTAGTTATGGGTTCGATTCCCGTTGCAAGTGCCAAGTCCGAAATCTTGATTTTCAATAATTTTCGGACTTTTTCTTTTACTTGTACCTTATATTGGCTATTTAATTTTATCGAATGTACACCTTTTGTACACCCAAATGGTTTATTTTGCTTGAAATTCATACATTTTTATGGTATAATATATGCAATTAGATAACAACCGAAAGGAGCAAATATGGCACTCAAAAACAAGTTGGGAATCAACGATTCAGCAGAGCTTGCCCGCGAAGAAGAACGCATTAGCAAAATTCGTGCGTTAGAACTATTTGAAACCGATTACCTTTCGTCTTTGCACGCGGGTACTTTCGATGCGCTTTCTAAAATACACAAATTTATTTTCTCAGATATTTACGAATTTGCAGGTGAATTACGCACGATCAATATTGCAAAAGGAAATTTTAGATTTGCTCCGTTGATGTATCTGAATGCAGCGCTTGAAAATATAGAAAAAATGCCGCAAAGCACATTTGAGGAAATCATTGAAAAATATGTTGAAATGAATGTGGCTCATCCTTTCAGAGAAGGCAATGGCAGAGCGACGCGTATCTGGCTCGATCATATATTGAAATGCGAAATCGGTATGGTCGTTGACTGGAGCCTTGTGGATAAGGAAGATTATCTTCTTGCTATGGAACGAAGTCCGATTAAGGATATCGAAATCAAGTATCTTTTAAAATCTGCTCTGACCGACAAGGTAAACGACCGACAGGTATTTATGAAAGGAATTGACCACAGCTACTACTACGAGGGCTATACCACCTTTAAAGTCGAAGATTTAAAATAATGATTAGGAAGTCAGTTTGGCTGCCTTTTTTTATTCTCGCAAGGTGGGTTTCCCACTTTGCGAAATACATAGTAGGTTGAAAATTTTCGTCTGTGACGGCAATTTTACCCCTACGCTTATCCTGTTCCCCAAAATATAATTTCATTTTGTTTTACATCCAAATAAGCAATTGATATATGGATAATATTTTGGTATAATTTTACTATAATTATAGAGAAGTAGGAGTAACATATGAGAGTTATAACACAATTTGGTTGGGTATATTATATTGGTGATGATGCCAAAACATTGGTAAATGATAAATGCGGAAAATGGATGTACTTTTTCGACAATAAAACATTTGTGTCTAATTTATGTGCAAAAGCAGTTGAATCTGGTGTGGTTGTAGAATCAAAACATTCTAACGCGGAAACGGGAGTATCGTGTTTCTATTTGAATGGCGATGATATTGATGGACACAAAAAAGTGATTCAATTCTTTCTTGATAACAACTTGATAAAAAGGACAAAGAGTGGGAAACTTTACAATATTTCGTTCAAGTTTGATAATCAGACACGAGCTGGGAAGTATGGTGGAGATTTTATTCCTGAAATTAAGTTGGAACAGTTTCTTGATTTAACGACGGGAGAATGGAAATAATTTTCGTCCACCCGTTGTACACCCGTACAAGAAAAAACAATATGAAAAATAGAGAAAAATACAAAAGAAAATAAGCGTAAATGTGGCAAAAGCAGCAATTTTTACGCTTATTTTGCACGAAAATCTCTCACACGAAGATAAACTCAAACACTCGTAAGAGCTCCTAAGCAGCAGGTCGGATGTTCGAATCATCTTACGCACGCCAATCAGATTTAAAAAGGTAGTATGGAATGCGTGATGTTCTTAACGGAGAATGTAAAACAATCAAATAAAAACAAAAAATCATCGTGAACAAGAGTTTGTAATGATTTTTTGCATATCTCTATTTATCACCTTGAAAAATTCTGGAAAATATGCTATAATAAATCAACGGTTAAGTTTGATATATCAAAATAAAACGGAGCATTTAACAAATGTTAAAAGGAGTTATTTATTATGGAATTTAATGATAAGAAATTTATAAAATTTTTAAAAAAACAAAGATGCTCTCTAAGTGTTAAAGATGATAAAACTGATTTATTAGAAGAATTAAAGAAAATGGAATATGAGATAACTCCAGAAATAATAGAATTTCTAGAAATATTCGATGGTAAAACTATTAATTTCAAGAGAGGGTGTATTGATAAAGTTTCTTTTAATTGCAAAGAAAATTTGCTTGATAAAGAAGTAGCTGATAGATACGCATATACAGTAGAAGAACAATTATTACCTGTAGGATTTAATAATAATTCATTTTGTTTATTATTTATGATTTCTAAATCTGGCAAGATATATGGAGGATTTGATGGATTATTCTATTTAATTGGTAATAATTATAAAGAAGCATTTATTAATATTTTAAATGATGAGAAAATATTAAAAATTGAATTAAAAGCTGAGCCATGTACTTTTACCAATAATATATATTATATAAATGAAATTGATATTGAAGAATATAAGAATAAATTTCCTAATTCATATATATTTGAAGTTGATGGACTAAAATGTATGACATGGGAAAAATACAATGAAGTAATAAAAAGTTATTTGCCACTTAAAAAGGGGTATATTTATACTATAGCCGATTATGATAAACTAGATTATACTTTCGAAGAACATATTATTTATATGAGACAAATTGATGTAGAATATTTAAATAAAGAATCATATTTAATTATTATAACTAATTATGAATCATTTTTATTAAAAGATTTAAAATTCAAAGAAATATTTGAAGAAGAGTATAAAAATAAAATTCTATCTTGGTATGATGATTTAATAGAAAAAGAAACATGGAGTGGATCATATAAACCATTTAATATATTAATAGTAAATAATAAATAGAATTTATATCAAAATTAGAACATTATTTTAAAGAGTTGTATAATAACGACATGAAGTTCAGCTTAAATATTACAATTAATCGGACTAACAAGAACAGCTAACCAATGGAGGTTAAAGTCCTCATTGGTTAGCTGTTTTTTTCTTTGAAACAATATAAATTATATAGTATTCCCATTTACACGGAATTTTATAAGTAGTAAACAATGAAAAAGCAGTACCATTATTCTTTTTCCTGTCGTAACGCACAATACGGATTACCGCTTCTGCACTTTTCCTTTGAGGAGAGTGCGAGCATCGCATTTGACTGGTCGCAGCAAAGCCATTCCCTACCTTATGCTGCTCGGTGGGCGGTAGCCCTACACCCACTACTACCAAATTACAAGCAGAAAGATATAGGCGGAAGGAACGTCGCCTTCCGCTTATTGCATATTCAATTCTCCGTTAAGGGTAACACGCCAATGACTACCTTTTTGTTTTAAACGAATGAATAAAATTGTATAATAATATAAATAAATATATAAGATTTTTCATATAGAATGAAATTTTATGAAAATAATGATATAATAGATATAATTATTTAAAAATGATACTATATAGTTGTATAAAATGTATTAAACAAATTATTGATGATTCAAACAAGAGGTGATAAAGATGAAATATGGATTATGGAAAACTTTTGCGACACAAGTAAAAAGAATTAAAGAGGGTCAAATATCCTATGTGTATGTAATATATATAATCAATGCTTTGGCATCAGGAGTAATTCCGGTTATTGGTGTCTTTTTTATAAAAATTATTATTGATGAAATAACAATGTCAAATAGTATTGATGGTTTTTTATTTAAAATGCTTATTTTGATTGTGATTTCTACGATTTGTTTAGTCTTAAAATCTATTCTTGAAGGGATACTTTCTGGTAAATTTTTATTATTAAGGCAAAAGGAATTTGAGAAAGTAATTCATCTATATCATACTACTCGATATGAAAATATTGAAAATAGTGAGTTTCAAGATACTGTAAATAGTGCAACAGAAGCGTTAGAAGGTGATGGAAGAGGATTTGAAAAAACGTATAGTAATTTTAAGATAATCTTAACATCACTGGTAAGTATAATTTTATTTAGTATTATCTTAGCTTATTTTAATATTATTTTAGTAATTGTTTGTTTTTTATCGACATTGCTATCTATTGTTATCAATAAAAAAGTAGCTGATTATAATCGAAAAAGACAAAAAGATTTAGCCCACGCGAGTAGACAAAAAAATTATTATAATAATACAGCTAGCGATTTTTCCTATGGTAAAGATACAAGAATTTTTTCGCTAAAAGAATTTATTATGGACAAATATAATGATAAATCATTATCTTATTTGAAGGTTTTACATGATTTATACAATAAAGAATTTAAATATGGATTATTTGGATTGATTACTTTGTTGCTTCAAGATGGAATATCATATAGTATTATTGTCTATAGTGCTATTCAAGGGTATATTACCTTATCAGAGGTTACATTATATATTTCATCCATTGTTGCTTTTACGACTGTTCTTAGAACTTTATCTGATAATATAACCGATTTAATTAAAAATTTAAAATTAACAATGACTTACTTTGAGTTTTTGGATTCAACTGAAAAAGAGAAAAAATTAAACAAATGGGAATTTGATTATCATGAAGGTGTGACCATTGAATTCCAGAATGTTTGGTTTAAATATCCAAACACGGATAGTTATATTTTTGAAAATTTAAATTTTAAGATAAATAAAAATGAAAAAATTGCTATTGTTGGTACAAATGGTGCAGGAAAAACAACAATTGTAAAACTAATTTGTGGTCTATTTGAACCAAACAAAGGTCAAGTTTTGGTAAATAATGTAGATTTAAAAACAATTGATAAAGAAGATTATCAAAAATTAATATCTACGGTATTTCAAGATTATGATATTTATGCCTTAACAGTTTTAGAAAATGTTGGAGGTATAAATTATGATAGAGAAAAAGTGATGAATTGTATAGCCTCTGTTGGATTAAAAGAAGTAATTGAACGTTTACCAAATAGCTATGATACTAACCTATTAAAAGTTATTGATGAAAATGGAGTAGATTTATCAGGTGGTCAAAAGCAAAAAATTGCTATTGCAAGGGCTTTATATAAAGAGGGGGGAATTGTAATTTTAGATGAGCCTACAAGTGCATTAGATGCTTTAGCTGAGGCTTCGATATATCAACAATTTTCTGATTTGGTGAAAGATAAAACCTCAATTTATATATCACATAGACTTTCTTCTACTAAGTTTTGTGATCGGATTTTATTCTTTAATGAAAATGGTCTACAAGAAGAGGGGACACATGATGATTTGATGAATAATAAGCAAGGATATTATGAGATGTTTATGATTCAAGGTAAATATTATCAAGAAGGAGGAGAGAACAATGATTAAAATATTCATTCCATTTATAAAATTATCCTTTAAAGAGTATAAACCTTATTTTATAGCACTCATATGCAATGCTTTGATTATGTCAGCTCAAACTATTTTTGCTGCATACACACTCAGTTTTATTTTATCCTGCATTGAATCTAAAGATATACATGCTTCATTCATATATGTAACCATAATTGTCGGAATTGAATTGCTATTATTTTTCTTAGTATTATTATCTAAAAATATATTGGCTAAACGCCAAGCAATCATGGAAGAAAAAATTGATCAAATGCTAACTAGAAAAATTTTAGAAATTCCCTTTAGTTATTTAGAAGATCCTAAGTATTTAGAACTAAAAAAGAATGCTTCGTTTAGTATTAATAATATGGGTGCAATTTATAGTTTATTTACTAGTTTTACCACTCTATTTTCTAATTTGATAAGTTTAATTGGATTATTGGTGATTATTTTATCTTTTGATTATATTATTCCGATTATTTTGTTTGTTGGCGCTATATTAACAATTTTAGTTGTAATGTTATCAATGAAGTCACAAATCAAATTTTATAAAGACTTATTGCCGATTAACTATAAATATGGGTACTATTTAGATTCGGTTATTACTCCTACAAAAGTGAAAGAATTAAAATTTTATTCATTATATGATCTTTTATATACTAATTTTTCTAATTATGGTACAAACGTTTCTAAACGCTTTGGAAAGTATTATACAAAGGTAAGCTTATTTTATTCTGCTTCAGTTATTTTAAGATATATTCAATTGGCTTTTGTATATGCTTTAGTTGGAATAAAAACAATAACAGAAAAACTACCAATTTCAAAGTTTTCTTTATTGGCTCAGGCAGCTTTATCCTTTACAACAACTGTTCAAAGTATTGTAGAATCATTAGGTAACTTTTTTAGAAATATTGAATATATTAAACCATTTATGGAATTTATGGCTATTCATACGGAAATTAAAAATGGATCAAACAAATTAGATAAAATCTTGACTATTGAATTTAAAAATGTTACGTTTAAGTATCCAAATACTGATAAAATTATTTTAGATAATGTATCGTTTAAATTTCATGAATCAGAAAAAATTTCTATTGTCGGTCTTAACGGAGCAGGTAAAACAACAATTGTAAAGTTATTATGTCGACTATATTCTCCGAATGAAGGAACCATTTTAATTAATGATATTCCTATTGAAGAATATGAAAAAGATTCATATATTAAACAAATTAGTGCAGTATTTCAAGATTATAAACTTTTTGCCTATTCGATTAAAGATAATATTGATCCTACCTCTTCAGTTGATGTAGAAAAAATTTGTGCTGATGTTGGAATTAGTGAAAAAATAGAAAAACTTCCCCACCAATATGATTCTTTAATTGGTAAATATTATGATGATAGCGGTGTTGAATTATCTGGTGGTCAATTACAAAAAATTGCTATTGCTAGAGGTCTTGCTAAAGATAGTAGTTTATTGATTTTAGATGAGCCTACAAGTGCATTAGACCCACTAGCAGAAGCTGAAATATATGAAAATTTCAATCAATTATCTAAAGATAAAATGGCTATCTATATTTCACACCGGATGTCATCGTCTATTTTTTGTGATAGAATTTTAGTGATTGATGGGGGTATTGTAAGTGATTTTGATACACACCAAAATTTAATGTTGAAAAAGAATTCCCTATATTATAAGTTATTTACTACACAAGCAAAGAACTATAAATTATAAATGCAAAACTCTGCTATTTTATAGCAGAGTTTTATTGTTAAATTTCAAATTTTACTGATCAATATATATTTGTATTTGATAATTCCAATGAAGAATTCCCGTTATTATAATTTGTTCAACAAGAAACGAAGGTGTGATAGCATATTGATGTTTTGCAACCCAAAGTAAATGATGAAGGGTTTGATCTTTATTTTCTTCAGTACAATTTGCACATAAATAATTACCTTGAGGTAGGTATTTCAATCTAGAATCTTCAACATATTTTGTACATAAAGCAAACAATTTAGGGATATGATTTTCAATATAAATACCTGCTAAATCTTCAAATTCAAATAAATTTCTTTTTTCAACTGTAATACTATCATAAAAATGTTTTAAGTAATTCCACAGATTATCTAGTGTCGGTTTTTTTAATGTATCTGAAAGAAAAATGACTCGAGGGGGATATGTTTGAATAAAGACATCTGGATTGTCTTTTTTTTGTAATAATTTATTTTCATAATCATTTTTTGCCAATTGAATTTTTTCTTTACTTAAGTGAAGAGAGGCTATTTTTTCATCTGCTTTTAATTGAGCTTGTTCTAGAAAATCGATTATTTTTTGTAAATCTTTAAACTCTAAAACTTGTTTGATATCTTTTAGAGGCAAATCCATTTGTTGTAATGCATGAATAGTATTTAATCTAACAATGTCTTCTATTGAATAATAGCGATATTTGGTACTTTTATCTTTTATGCTTGGCTTGAGTAGATCAATTCGATCGTAATGCCTTAATGTTTCGGTTGTAGTATGAACCATTTTAGCAGCTTCGCCTATTGAAAAATAATTTTTCATTTTTTTATGCACTCCTATTGACTTTTGTGTAACACAAAGGTTTATAATACTATTGTAACATAAAAAAATAGAAAAAACAATTCTTATGTTGATAAAAAGAAAGGAGAATAAAATGAAATCATAGGATTGATGGAATACGCAAATAAAGTGATTACTATTTATAAAATTAAAGGAGGAAAAGAAATGAAAAAAATAATAATATTAATCATGCATATAAGTATAATCATGTTTTTATTTACTAGTTGTGCGAAAACAAATCAATTTACAAAAAAAATTTATACGACAGATGATTTGCAAATTCAAAAAATCAATATTGAAGCAAGAGATCGACAGATAGAAATTTTATCATCTAATGATGATTTGGTTCATATTGAATATTTTGAAAATGAGCAGGAACAATATAGTATTTTAATTGATGAAAATAAAACTTTAGATGTAAAATTAGAAAACAATAAAAGTTGGTTAGATTATTTTGGTCAAAAAGCAAGTATGGATAATCGGAAAATTATACTTTCTATACCTAATCATCTATTAATTGATTTAGTAATTGAAACTACAAATGAAAATGTCAGTATTGCAAAAGAAGTTTCAATTGACAACTTATCAGTTTCTGTAAATGGTGGGAATATTATTTTTGATAAATTAAATGCTTGTAGCGATATAGTTTTAAATGTTAAAAATGGTGATATTACGGGTTCTATTTTAGGAAGTTATGATGATTATTCAATAAACTGTCAGATAAAAAAAGGAGAAACAAATCTACCATCTAAAAAAGATGGAGGATATAAACAATTAGATGTAATTGTAAATAATGGTGATGCAAAAATTGAGATTAATAAATAAAATATCGTTTAAAACCCTGTAAACTAAAATAAGTTTACAGGGTTTTATAAAAAACTATTTTTGCATTTGATAATCGGAAATCATCTGCCTTACTTTGATACTAAGTTGTGTACTATTTAGATTTTCATAATCTTGATATTCTAAAATATCAAGAATGGTTAAGTTGACATAAGTTCTTTTCCAAGGAAAATGTTTATGAATTTGATTTGTATTTTGCAAGCAACAAACAACAATTGGCGATTTTGCTTTCATCGCAATTTTAAATGAACCAGGGTGAAATTCTAACAACTCCCCAGATTTACTTCTAGTACCTTCAGGACAAATATGAATATTTCCCCAGTCGTTTGCAATAAAATCGGCGGCTTTTTTAATAGCTTTAACTGCTTGGTGTGCATCACTTCTATCTAGTGATATAAATCCAGCATTGTAAATAAATTTTCCACAAATAGGTAATTTTTCATTTTCTTTTTTTGTAATACAGATCATCGGATGCTTTTTTAGGGAATAAATGATAAGCATTGGATCAAAGTTAGATAAATGATTAGATATAACTAAAAAATGTTTATCCTTTGGCAGTTTATTTAGTCCATGAATAATAACTTTGGTTCTAGATAATCGAATTACAAGGTAGTTGGTTTGTTCGACCAAAAAATAGTATAATTTGTTAGGTTTCTTTATATCTTTTTTGGTATGTAGAAACAATGACCAAATATAAAGTATAAGAATATAAAACAAAAAACATAGCAAATAGAAAAAAGGCATCAATATAATTGGAATAAAAAATAAGTACCAATGTAAAGATAAATTTGTACAAAAATAAATTAAAATAGCTGATGCAATACTAATAATCCAAAATATTATTGATAAAATCATATCATATTCTCCTCAATCAATTTTATATTATTATACCATATTTTATTATAAATTGCTAAAAATATAATTTATCTTATAAATAAACTGCTATTTTATTGTAAGATTCAATTAAAAAATTTATAATACATAAGAATACCAAAACATAAAGGAAATTTTTCCAATGCATTTTATTTAAGTTCAACATATAGTATTAGGTCAAAATAATATGAATTTATATCGCAGTTGTTTTTATGGTTGTATTTATTGTGATTCTAGAGGTAAGTGCTATCAAATGAATCATCAGTTTGAAGATATAGAAATCAAAAGTAATGCAATTGAACTGTTAAAATTATTATTGAAAAAGAAACGTAAAAAACTATGATTGGTACCGGTTTGATGAGTAATTCATATATGCCGATAGAATCACAACTTCCATATGTTAGAAAAGTTTTAGAATGAATTGAAAAATATGGTTTTGGTTTTAGCGTGATTATTAAGTCCAAATTTATTTTAAGAGATCTTAATCTTTTAGAAAAAATGAATAAGAACACAAAGTGTATCATTCAAATGATCTTGATAACTTTTTGTGATGATCTATGTAGAATAATTGAATCAAATGCAGATAAGTTTCTGAGATAAAAATAAATAAAAACTGAAAAACTAGTAGCTTTTCAGTTTTATTTATCTTTATTCTATTTCTGCAATATAAGAGGTTACATTTTTAATTACCTCTCCATCAATTTGAAGTGCCATTGGCTTTGAAAAATGTACTTCAATTTTTTTACCTGTAATCGCTTCACACATTTTATTATATTTTAAATGTTCGCCTTTAAAAATTTTGGGAAAGACCATTAAAGTCTTTAGTTTTCCACTATTATGCATAACAACTAAAGTTAAATTATTATTTAAACGATTTTGTGTGGGGGCTACTTTCATACCACCACCATAATATCTACCATTCATACTAGATGATAGCCAAACTTTATCATAATTTTTTCTCATACCATCAACAATAATAGTTGCTTTTGGAGTAGAATATTTGGTAAGTAGTAGTTTTATAGATAAACCTGTATAGTTAATTTTCTTTTTGTTTTTTAATCTTAATTCTTCGGCAGTTTCACATACCATTCCATCAATACCATAGCCAATACCATTGATAAATTTTCTTTTTATTCCATTTACTGTCACAGTTGGTAATTTCTCTAAATAAGGATTTAAGTAAAAAAGCGTGTCATCATCATTTGATTTAATATCTCTAATAAAGTCATTACCTGTTCCTGCTTTATAAAGGTAAGATGTATTTTTAATTTTATATTTATAAATAAAATTGGCAAAATGATTTAAAGTTCCATCGCCTCCAACTAGAATTAAAATATCTTCAACTTGTAGATTTGTAATGAAGTCTTCCACATTTAAATCGAGGACATTTATTTCTTTTAATTGAGGAAATTGTTTATTTAATTTTAATTTAGCTTCATCTTTAATTTTACAACCTGTACCGTTTTTAGATAGGGGGTTAAATAGTAAATAATTCATTTGACTTCCTTTCATATTATTGTTTAACTTTATTTTAAGATAAGAATATTATATCATAATTTGTAGAAAAAAGTAATATATTTGTAAAAAAAATAAAATAAAAATAGTACTATTGTATGTTGTTATAAAATATATAGGATATTATTGTTTAGCATAATGAATCAATATATGAAATATAGAAAGAATTGCTTTGACATATATTTAAAAATATGCTATAATTTTTAGGATTTGTTAGTAAAGGAAAAAATATGGGAATTATTGAATTGATTTTAATTAGTATTGGTCTTGCAATGGATGCGTTTGCGGTATCAATTTGCAAGGGAATTAAGATGACATCTAAGAAAACTTGGCATATTATTGTTATTGCTTTATTTTTTGGTGGATTTCAAATGTTGATGCCAATTATCGGATGGTTTTTAGGAAGTAGATTTGAATCATATATTACTTCATTTGATCATTGGATTGCTTTTATTTTATTGTTGATTATAGGTGGTAAAATGATTTTTGAATCGTTTAAAAAAGATAGTGATGATGAAGAATTAGTAACAAAATTTGATGTGAAAGAAATCTTCGTTTTAGCAATTGCAACAAGTATTGATGCGTTAGCAGTAGGAATTACATTTGCTTTTTTAAAAGTAAATATTATGCTTGCTAGTTCTTTAATTGGTAGTATTACATTTATTTTGGCCATTGTAGGGGTTTTAATAGGAAGCGTTGTCGGAGGAAAATTTAAAAATAAGGCTGAACTATTGGGGGGAATTATTTTAATTTTGATTGGCGTTAAAATATTGCTTGAACATTTAGGTGTGATTCATTTTTAAATCTATCATAATTTCTTATTTTTATTAATATAATTTTAATATAAAATAAGATAGGTGTGGATTTAATTGGATTATAAGAAGCAATTACATAAGGTGGTAAAAGAGTATTTCAATCCGAACAAGGTTATTTCCATTCAGCCATATGGTGGAGGTCTAATTAACAGCACTTTTATTGTTGAATTTGAAGATACCAGATATATTTTGCAAAAGGTAAATGAATATGTTTTTCATAGTCCCATTGGGGTTATGTACAATATTGGCTTAATCACAAATTATATTCGTAAAAAGGTGATTTATGAAGGTAGAAATTATCGTAATGCCACGCTTACTTTAATTCAAACTATATGTGGAGAAAATTTTGCGATTGTGGATGAAGCGTATTGGCGATGTTATACTTGTATTGATGGTATTACCTATGATAGTACCAACGATTTAGAAATCTTTTATGAAGCAGGAAAGGCAGTAGGGCAATTTCAACAATTACTAGAGGGTTTTCATACGAGATTGTTAAGTGATAATATTAAAAATTTTCATAATACACCTTATCGTTATGATAAATTTAAAGAAAGTATTAAATTAGATTCGCATAATCGTATTAGAGAATGTTATGAGGAAATTCTTTTTATTCATAGAAGAGAAGATAAAATGGATCTGATTACAAAAGCTTTAGAAGAAGAAAGAATTCCTAAAAGAGTGGTTCACAATGATACTAAATTAAATAATATAATGTTTTCTAAAAATGGAAAGCATGCAATGTGCCTCATTGATTTAGATACAGTGATGAAGGGCTCTCTTGTTTATGATTATGGAGATGCATTAAGACTTGGAGCTTCAACTGCTGCAGAAGATGAGGTGGACTTATCTAAAGTATCAATTAATTTAGATTTGGTTGGTGCTTTTACCAAAGGGTTTTTAGAAGAAACAAAAGATATTATTACAAAAGAAGAAATAGCGTTATTGTTTTACGGTTATTATATTATAACTTTAGAATTGGGTATGCGGTTTTTAACCGATTATCTTGATGGAGATAAGTATTTTGCTTTGAGTGAAGAACAAAAGAAAAAACGTCCCAAAATTAATTTAGAACGAGCGAGAAATCAATTAAAATTAGTATTAGAAATTGAAAAAAATCAAATAAAATTAGAGAATATAATTGATCAAACGCTGATTCAATTGGGATATGAAAGGAATAAAGATGAATAAAATAAAAAAAGTTGTCATTCCAGTTGCAGGAAAAGGAACCAGATTTTTACCGATTACGAAAACAATTAGTAAAACACTTCTACCTATTGTTGATACACCTGTTATTCAATATTTATTAGAAGAAGCAGTTCAGGCAGGAATCAAAGAGGCTTTAATTATTATAGGATATAGTCAAAATGATGTAATTAATTATTTTAATACAGAAAGTACATATGTCCAAAAATTAAGCAAAGATTATGAAGAAATCAAATATATTAAAAAATTAAAACAACAAATTAGAATTTCATATGTTTTTCAAGAGGAAGCTAAAGGTTTAGGTGATGCAGTGTATCATGCGAAAGCATTTGCGGACAAAGATGACTTTGCGCTTATTTTAGGTGATGATTTTGTTTTTTCAAATGGACTTTCAACTTATGGTATTGGCTCGCTTTGTAAGTTTTATGAGAAAAATCCTAATTACTATTTAGGAGTTCAAGAAGTTCCATATGAAATGACATATAAATATGGCATTGTAAAACCAGAGACCCAAATTTCTAATTGTTTTAAAATTGATGGCATTGTTGAAAAACCTCAGAACAATCCTCCATCTAATATGGCTTGTGTTGGAAGGTATATTTTAAAAAATTCTATTTTTAACTATTTAGAAAAAACTAAAGTTGGCGTAGGTGGAGAAATTCAACTAACTGATGCTTTAGCTTTAGCTTTAGATAAAGAAGACATTTATGCTTCAGAATTTGATGGAATTAGATATGATGTAGGTAGTAAGGCTGGATATGTTGAGGCAACCATTGCAGTTGCAATGAGTCGTAATGATTTATCAGAAAATATGCATAAGTTTTTTAAAAAATAAAAATATTTATTGTGTAGGTATCTCTATACGATAAATATTTTTTTATTATCCATATTTAGATGGATACTTAGATATATTTTAAATGGTCATAGAATATGATATTATATAATTAAACATATATGGAGGATATATGATTGAGTTTATAAAATACATAATTATTGGTTTGATTCAAGGAATAACAGAAGTACTACCGGTTTCTTCTAGTGGTCACTTAACCATTGTTGAACATATGATGGGAATAAACAATGATAACTTAGCGTTTGAGGTTTTTCTTCATCTAGCATCATTTATAGCAGTTATTGCTTTTTTATATAAACCATTAATAAAAATAATCAAGGGGAGTTTTTTATATCTTTTTAAAAAGAAAAAAGAATATTTTTTGGAATGGAAATATTTGATCTGTGTGATAATATCAACAATTCCAATTGTTTTATTTACTATTTTCATTAAACGATTAGGGTATAATACAAGTCCCTTGTTTGTAATTGGTATTTCTCTTATTTTTAATGCTGCAATGCTTTTTTTGTTAAGTAAAATTAAAGGAGAAAGAAAAAAAGAAGAAATAACGATTAAAGATGCTTTAGTTATTGGTTTATTTCAATGTCTTGGCGTTTTTCCAGGAATTTCTAGAAGTGGTAGTTGCATAAGTGGAGCAATGGTTAGAAAAATTGAAAAAGAAGAAGCTGCCAATTATGCTTTTATGTTATTTGTACCAGCAGTTATTGGAGCCTTTGTTTTAGAACTTGGCAATATTTCTTTGATTTTTACTTTAGATTCTAAAATGATTTCATGCTATCTTGCTTCATTTTTAGTATCAATGGTAGCTACGTTTTATGCTTTTAAGATTCTTTTAAATTTTATTAAAAAGGGAAAATTATTTTATTTTTCAATATATTGTCTAGTAATAGGAATCATAACATTTGTGTATAGTAGTATGAATGGTTGGATTTAGGTGATAAAATGAAAGATTGTAATGCAATTATTCTTGCGGCAGGTAAGGGTACTAGAATGTTATCAGAACTACCTAAATGTGCGTATCCTTTTTATGGTAAACCAATGATTGTTTATATTATAAATATGTGTAAAAAGATTCAAATTGATGATATTTGTGTGGTGGTTGGTCATAAAAAGGAAAGTATAGAAAACCTTCTTCAAGATAAGGTAAAATATGCCTATCAAAAAGAACAATTGGGTACAGCTAATGCTGTCTTGGCCGCAAAAGATTTTTTGGAAAGACATAATGAAGGGATAACTTTAATTTTCCCAGGGGATATGCCGTTGATAGATGGTGATGTAATCAATAATCTAATTCGAGAACACATAGAAAACAATAATGATTTAACTATTTTGACAACTCAAATAAAAAATCCTACAGGATATGGTAGAATTATTAGACAAGATGGTCAAATTATTAAAATTATTGAAGAAAAAGATGCTGATGATAGTGTCAAAGCAATTAATGAAATCAATACAGGTCTTTATTGTATTACTACCAATCTTTTAGAGAAGGCTTTATCAAAAGTTGATAATAACAATAACAAAGGAGAATATTATCTAACTGATATTGTTAAAATACTAAGTGGTGATAAAAAAGTTAAAGCTTATTTAACTGAATATGATTTTAAATTAACCGGTATTAATGATTTGTATACTCTTTCATTAGTAGAAAAAGAATATCAAAAATATATCAATAGAAATTGGATGGACAAAGGAGTTCATTTGATAAACCCTGATTCTATCATTATAGAAGATGAAGTAAAAATTGATGCCAATGTGACAATTGATGCTTTTTCTATTATTAGAGGTAAAACAACAATTATGAAAGATACATATATCCCACCATATTCTTTAATTATCAATAATATAAAAATAAAATAATAAATTTAATTGAAATTTTTATTTAGATTGATTATAATTGTATTAAAGATAGTTATATTAAAGGAGGATATTTATGGCTAAAATAACACAGGTAACAATTATTAGTCCAACTACTTTACGCCTTGATGTGGATGCTAAAATGGGTGATGAGATTGATTTATTAGATATTAGTAAGATTGATAATATGTTAATTCAAGAAATAATCAATAAAGAAAAGGAGAAAGAAATAAAAAAATTATTAGATGAACAAAAAAGATTATATGATTTAGAGAAAACAAATGAAATAAATGAACGAACTGAAAAATTGAAAGAGGAAAACTCTCAATTAAAAAATGAAATAAAAACAATTGCAAACGAAACTAAACTTCAAACAGAATTAGCATTAAAAGATAAAATATCTGAGTTGCAATCACAAGTGAATCAAATTAATTCAGAAAAAATACAAATTGAACAGTTAAAAAATGAAGAAATTGAAAAAATTAAAACACAATTACAATTGAAAATGGTAGAACAAGAGGTAACTTATCAATTACAATTACAAGAAAAAGAGAAAATTATTAGTAATTTAGAGTTAACAAAAAGTAATTTAAATATTAAGAAAATAGGTGAACAATTAGAATTATGGTGCAATACTGAATATGAAAATTATGCTCAGTGTGGTTTTGAAACTTGTAGTTGGGAAAAGGATAATTTATCAATCAAAGATGATGGAGATACCAAGGGTACAAAAGCCGATTATATTTTTAAGGTATATGCAACTAAAGAAATGAGAAGTGCTGAACTTTTAACATCAGTGGTATGTGAGATGAAAAATGAATCACCAAGTTCAACAAATAAAAAGAAAAATGCTGACCACTATGCTAAATTAGATAAAGATCGTATGAAGAAAAATTGTGAATATGCATTATTAATAAGTGAATTAGAATGGGATCAACCCAATGATTTACCAATTAAAAAAGTAAAAGAGTATGACAAAATGTATGTGGTTCGTCCTCAATATTTTATTAATTTTTTAAGTCTTATTACATCACTTAGTTTTAGATTTAAAGAACTGATTTTAGATAATATGAAAGAACAAGAAAAATTTAAAGATTCTTTGGAAATTAAACAAGAATTTGAGAAATTTAAAAAAGATTTAATGGATAAACCTTTGGAAAAATTAGAAAAAGAATTGAATGCTATTATTAAAAATGCGAATGATATTAAAGCATCCTCTGATAAAATCATTACTTCAGCAAGTGATTTAATTAATAAAACATTAGAAAATATGAAATCAAAAATTGAAAATTTTAAAATTGATAAGTTATGCAAAAAGATTGATAAATTAGATTTAGAATAAAATATTTGAATAAAATGGTAAGATGTTGTATAATATATATACAATTGGAGAAGTGCCCAAGTGGTTGAAGGGGCTGGCTTGGAAAGCTAGTAGGTCGATAACACGATGCGAGGGTTCAAATCCCTTCTTCTCCGCCATAAGAAAAGCATAGGTTTGATACACACAGTGTCAGACCTTTTTTCTTTCGCAAATAGGGTTATTTTCCCTTTCTGTAAATTTCAAATCAGCCTTATAGAGGTGTCAGCTGGCACTTTTTTAGGGCTTTTTTCTTTTACTTAAAACTACTACGGAACGAAAGCCTTATCAACGGAACGAAAGGTGGGTGCTACGGAACGATAGGTTTTATCTGCGTAACGAAAGGTAGTATCAACGGAACGATTTCATTTTTTGTCTAATAACTTTATTACTGAATACTCAAAAAGGTGGAAAAATTCACAATTTTATGCTATAATTATTCCAAGATATCAAAATTACTTGGAACAATAGATTAAAATATAGCGGAGATGATACTATGCAAAACTGTGAAATTGAAAAAGCAATACCGTGGAATCCGTGGCACGGTTGTAAAAAAGTAAGTCCCGGCTGCAAGAATTGCTTTGTCTATAAAATGGATAAGAGATATGGCAGAGATACCACGATTATCACAAAAGGAAAAACTACATACGAATTAAAGAATAAAGACATTCCGCAGGGTTCGCTCATAAAATTATGCTTTTCCTCCGATTTCTTCATTGAAGAAGCAGACGAATGGCGAGAGGGCTGTTGGGATTTTATACGCAGAAGAAAGGATTGCACTTTCGTAACGACAACGAAACGTCCCGAAAGGATAAAAGACTGCCTTCCTGCCGATTGGGGCGAGGGCTGGGAGCATTTTCATCTGAGTATTTCCATTGAAAATCAGGAAATGGCGGACAAACGTTTGCCATTCTTCCTTGACGCACCGCTTAAGCACCGAGAAGTATTTTGCTCACCGCTGATTGCTCCCATATCTCTTGGAAAATATCTCGATACAGGGTTAATTAAGTGTGTGAACGTGGGCGGCGAAATGTCCCCAAAGAACGAAGTAAGACCAATTATGTGGGAGTGGGTGCGTGACCTATTCCTTGAAGCAAAGGAAAGAAATATTGAGTTTTACTTCCATCAATGTGGCTCAATGTTTATGCGCGACGGCGTGAATATCGGCAAATGGAACTTAAACGAGCAAATCAAACGCGCCGAAGAAATACAGCACGAGCTTGAGAGCATATATCTGTAAATTTCAATTTGACAACACAATACACACACCCCAAGGGCTGACCGATTAAAATCGGTCAGCCCTCCGTGTTTTTGCCTCGCAGGCAAGGAAAAAATCAAATAACACGGCGAAAATGCAAGGTTTTCTATTGACATTCCGTGCTTTTTGTAGTATAATCCCATATGGGATTTTGACAAAAGGAGTTATTATGAATAAAGAAGCATTAAAGCTACTCGCAGATATCAACAACGCGATCATAAAATTCAGGGGCATCTATTCGGCGTGGTCGAAAAAGAATGGCATTACCTACAACGAAATGCTCGTGCTTTATACCATCCGTGACAGTGGATATTGCACGCAAAAGCAGATATGCGACAGCTATCTTTTGCCGAGGCAAACCATAAATCACGTGATTTTAGATATGGAAAAGCGCGGGATATTAGAGGTCGCAAAGGAGCTTGGCGCAGGTTGCGAAAAGGTGTTCGTGCTGACCGAGGATGGAAAGAAATACGCTGAGCCTCTCCTTGATTCTCTGAATAACTTTGAAGCACAGGCAATTGAAAATATCGGTCACGACACTCTGCGTACACTTGCAGAGGGCGTGATGGCATACGACGAGGCACTTAGTCGCGCACTTGACGAGGTAAAATAATATAAATGAGAAATACAATCACAGACTCACAATTTTTCGGGCAGGAGAAGATTTCAAAAATTCTCCTCAAAATCGCTCCGCCCGTAATGCTCGCGCAGCTGATACAAGCGCTTTATAACATTGTTGACAGCCTCTTTATCGGCAGATTTTCGGATACGGGCTTAACCGCCCTTTCGATTATCTATCCGATTCAGCTTTTGATGATTGCCATTGCCACAGGAACGGGCGTTGGCATCAATACGATGATGTCCGCAAAAAACGGCGCGGGAGATCATAAAACCGCACAGAAATTCGCAGGTGTCGGAACACCGCTTGCCGTTTTGCTTTGGGCGGTATTCGCAGGTGTTTGTTTTGCAATAATGCCCGCATTTGCAAGAATGTCCACCGACTCCGAGGCGGTAATAGCCGACGTGGTTTCATACGGCAGAATCGTCTGCATTTTCAGCTTCGGACTCTTCCTTGAAAGCATATGGACGAAGGTGTTGCAAGCCGAGGGCGATATGAAAACGCCTATGGCGGCGCAGATCGTCGGCGCGATTGTCAATATTGTCCTTGACCCTCTTCTTATTTTCGGTATGTTTGGACTCCCGAGGCTGGGTATTTCGGGCGCGGCAATCGCAACGGTTGCGGGACAGATGGTGGCGGCGCTCATTGTTATGAAAAAGGGATTCCGCAAGTCGCCAAAGCTCGCGGAATACAAGCACCTTGTGGGCAGGGTGTTCACCTCGGGGCTTCCCAATATGCTGATGCAATCGGCGTACACCTTGTATATTTTCGGACTGAATATGATTCTCGCCACCTTCTGCGACCAAGCGGTCACAGCACTCGGTCTTTACTACAAGTGGCAGACATTCTTCTTCATTCCTCTCGGTGCTATGCAGACCTGCATCGTTCCCGTCATCAGCTACAACTACGCAGCGAGAAATGTAGACCGCTGTAAAAAAACGCTTTCGGTGTCGGTGTGGTTCGGACTTGCCTTGATGTTCCTTGGCACACTTTGTTTTACAATTATACCAGAGCAGATGCTCCGCGTCTTTTCCTCGGATGAGCTTGTTATTTCTATTGGTATAGTTGGCTTTAGGTGGATCGGACTCAGTTTCATTCCGCTTGTAACCTCGCTCATTTTCCCCGTGTTCTTCCAAGCGGTCGGCAGGGGCGTGAAAAGCTCGCTTCTGACCGTCATTCGCACGGTGGCGCTGTTCGTGCCTCTCGGATATCTCTTTGCGCAGATCGGGCTTTATTGGTTTTGGCTGACCTTTCCCGTCACCGAAACCGTCACCACTGCCGTGGGCTTTGCCTTCTGTTTTGCTTTCTTCAAAAAAGAAAAGCAGACCGTAATAAAGCATATCCCCGATTCCGTACTCAAGCCGTCGCATCCCGGCGTTATTATCACGATCGCGCGTCAGCACGGCTCTTACGGTAAGCAGATCGGCAGAATGGTTGCGGAAAAGCTTGGCATCCCATTCTACTATAAGGAAATGACGGCACTTGCCGCGCAGGAAAGCGGACTTGATAAGGGATTTATCGCAAGCCTTAACAAGCATCAGCCGAAGTATTTCTATAAAACCTATCTCAGCTCCCACGTCGTCCGTCACGCTATGGTGGCGCAGGCGCGGATCTTACATAAAATCGCAGAGCAAGGTAGTTGCGTTATCGTCGGCAGAGCCGCAGACCACGTGCTGCGTGACAATCCCGATCTCGTCAGAGTGTTCATCCACGCGCCCGAGGATTTCCGTGTGGAGAAGGTGATGGAGGTCTATGGCGACACGAGAGAGCAAGCCGAAATCAATATCAAGCGCTCCGACAAAGCCCGCGCGAATTACTACACGCACATTTCGGGCAAGGCTTGGGGCGAGAGCGAAAACTATGATTTGACGGTGGATTCCTCCCTTGGTATTGAAAAAGCCGTGGAGCAAATTATTTCTTTTTGCAAATTAAAAAATCAGAACAATTGAGTAGGAGTTGCCATAAAAATGGGAATCCGTATGTGTTTAAAATGATTAAAAAATTCAATGAAATATGATATACTGCTATTCGAAGATATTACAATAAATCGGACAAAGATAAATATTACAATTTACAGGTGTGTTCACTTTTTCAAGGGTGTGTGCAAATTGTATCAAAATAGGTAATCGCACACATTAAAAAAGATAAGGTTTTGATACAAAGAACAATTTGTGTTAAAAACCTTTTTTCTTATGTTTTTACACCAATATAGGTCAACATACTTCGCTTTTTAGGATAATTTAAGAATTTGTTTTTTTATTCTAGATTTTATCGGATTTTGAAAATATCAGCCGACAGTGGCGTAAAGTGTGATACGATAAAACTATTTTGAATGCCAGTATTATAGGCAAATTAAAAAAAATACAATTTATAGTAATCTGCATGGTATCAAAATGTATCCTTGAATAAAAATATACAAATCATTTCAATCCATTTATATTGAAAGGAATAATAGAATGCTAAAATGAAATGCAATGAATATGAGTCATTAGTCAAACAAATTGAGGAGGTTGAAGATGAAATTAACAATTTCTAAAGATTTAAAAGAAATTTTGCCATAAGCATTTCAAACAATATAAACTAAAGGAATGTTGGTATCTGTTTTCTTGCTTGTTGTAAGGTTATGTGATATACTAATCCATAATGTAATTGATTAAGTTGAAATGTGGTGAATCAAAATGAATGCAGAATTTAAAATAAATGGAATACAAATTGAAACGGATAGACTTCTTTTAAGATCATTTAAACCCTCTGATTTAGATGATTTTTATGAATATGCCTCAGTAGAGGGAGTCGGTGAAATGGCGGGATGGAAACATCATGAGAATAAGGAAATAAGCCAAGTGATATTAGATAACTTTATTGCAGAAGATAAGACTTTTGCCATTTGCCTAAAAAGTAATCATAAAGTAATTGGTTCATTAGGCATTGAAAAATACGGATTAGAAGAAAAGTTGAGTGAGTTTTTTGATTATAAAGGTAGAGAAATTGGTTATGTATTGAGTAAGGATTATTGGGGATATGGAATAATGCCAGAAGCAGTAAGGGCTGTAGTCAAGTATTTGTTTGATGAGTTAAATCTAGATTTTTTGACTTGTGGGTATTATTTGTTTAATAATCAATCGAAAAAAGTTCAAGAAAAATGTGGATTTAAGCCATATAGAAAACTTGAATTAGAAACTAAACTTGGTACAAAAGAGCAGTTCATTTTAAATCTTTTACTTCATCCACATAAAAAGATAACACTCATTTTTTCTCATCCTGAAACACTCATATATAAAGCATAAAAATTATGCTGAATGAAAGAGGTAGTAAAGTGTTCAAATCTATTTTTTAATTTATAAAAAGACATAGGTATTGATACTTTAACGACAGATATCAATTCCTTTTTTATGTTTGAAGTATCGATTGAATTGGAAAAAAGTAAAAATAGCATAGTCAAAAAGGGGATATTTTACTTAAATATAAAAGTAATAAAACGATTTATTCAAACACTTAAAAAACAATTGCACTAAAAGAGGGAGATTTTTTATTGAATATGATTTGTAGATAAAACAATGTGCATAAAGATTGTATTATTTTTTCAACAATTAAGTAAAAATAAAAAAGAAACTTTACTTGAGAGTTTCTTTTTGCATATTTGAAATTTTTGTAGTATAATTTTTATTGAAGTTGTTCAAACAACAAAAAAGATAAATAAGAATTGAGTGAGGTGTAAAATGACAGATTTGCTTAATACAATTAAATCACGCAGAAGTATTCGAAAATTTAAAAGTGATGATATTCCAGAAGATATATTAAACAGAATTATTGAAGCCGGTACTTATGCCGCAACCGGAATGAACAAACAATCGCCGATAATTGTTGCCGTTACGAATAAGGAAATAAGAGATAAACTTTCACAAGCAAATTGTAAAATTGGAGGTTGGAAAGAGGGCTTTGATCCGTTTTATGGTGCGCCTGTAGTACTTATCGTATTGGCAGATAGGAATCTTACAAATTGTGTTTATGATGGTTCGCTTGTTATGGGTAACCTTATGCTTGCTGCTCACGAACTTGGCATAGGCAGTTGTTGGATACATAGAGCAAAAGAAGAATTTGAAATGCCTGAATGGAAACAATGGCTTAAGGACATTGGTGTTGAGGGGGAATATATTGGCATAGGACATTGCGTTTTGGGATATATTGATGGAGATTATCCAAATGCGCCGAAAAGAAAAGAGAATTGGGTTTATTGGGTGAAATAATGAAATACAAAGTTAAATTAACGGTAATAGATAAAAAATTGTATCCTGAATTGCAACAAGAACATTGCTTTAATCCACAATCGGGTACTTGTCCTTGCTACAATATAGGAGATGAATTTATATTTTATCGGGACGAGAAAAGGGACGATTTTTGGCATTGTGGATTAAACACTTTGACAAAAACAAATGGTAATCCTGATTTGGTGGCTGGTGGACCTAAAATGCCGTTTTGTTCAGAACTATGGGATGCTATTTCAAGATACATATATACAGGATTGCAAGGTGGTTCGATTATGAAAGGTTGGATGAAAGAAGAAAACACGATGATTGCTTGTTGTTCAGACGGAACAAGACCAGTTATTTTCAAAATTGAAAGAATAGATTACGAAGATGAATAAGTGTAGTATGGATTGGAAAATGGAATGAAATGGAGATAAAAGAACTAAAAAAGAAAGATCATAAAAAGGTTATACAATATGCTATAAAGGGGATGCACTTTAATTTATATCTTAAAAATAAGTTTTTGCTTTATGCATATGGCAAATATTTTTGGTATTTGGAATATACAAATGCTTCGCAAATTATTGCAGCATACGAGGGAGATAAACTTTTAGGCGTAATTATTGTTGATATGAAAAATGAAGCAAAACCATATAAATCATTTTGGAAAACGTGTTATATCAAATTGATTGACCAAATCCAGAAGTTTTTCTTTAAGGGTGGTGTTATGGCATATAACCAAGCAAATAAAGAAATGTTTGAAGAATATACTGAAAAATACACCCCTGACGGAGAGATTCGCTTTTTAGCAGCAGATCCCGATACAAAGCTCAAAGGCATAGGTACAATGCTTTTAAATGAATTTGAAAGAAGAAAGTATGGTAAAGAAATATATCTGTTTACAGATGATCAATGTAGTTATCCATTTTACGAACATAGAGGTTTTGAACGAATAGGTGAAAAAGATATTGTGCTTGAATTAGACGATAAAATCAATCTAAAATGTTTCCTATACCGGAAATTGATTCAAAAGTAAATGATATTCATAGAGATGAACATTGTATCAAAATATATCGTTTTTGTCATTAAAAAATATAAGTATTGATACGAATCTTCTTGTTATCAATACTTTTTTCGTTTTTAATATGGTTTGTTTCGTTTAAATATTTGTTATTTTTATAATAGAATATAAATGAAGATTGAAATGAATAAAAAAGAAACGGAAGAATAACTTATTGAGGTGATGTTATAGTGATAGATAAAATCATATTAAAAGATTTAAAAATAAATTTTGAAAAATTATTGGGATTAGGATTTATCAAAAAGGATAATTATTACGAGTATGAAACTAAAATAATAGATAATCAATTTTCTTTAATTATAAAAATAGATAAGGATAATTCAATATGTTCTGATGTAATAGATCTTTCTACAAATGAAAAATTCATTCTTTACGATGTCACAAATGCAACAGGTGAATATATAGGTAAGATAAGAGAAGAATATAACAATATTATTGAAACAGTAAAAAGTACTTGTTGTTGTAAAAATATATTTAAAAGTGAATATGCCAAATTAATTATTGAATATATAAAACAAAAATATAATGATGATTTGGAATACTTATGGAAAAAATTTCCTAATAATGCTATATGGAGAAATAAAGAGAATAATAAGTGGTATGGTATATTACTTATAGTTGAGAAAACGAAGATAGGGATCAAAGAAGAAGGAAGTATTGAGATTATTGATTTATTGCTAGAACCAGAAAGAATAGAAAAAATGGTGGATAATAAGAAATATTTTTTAGGTTATCATATGAACAAAAAATATTGGATCACTATAAAACTTGATGGATCGGTCGATATAAATGACATATATGAATGGATAAACCATAGTTACAATTTATCCAAAGGTAAATCATTATATAAAGAAGAATGCCGAATAGAAAGAGTTAAGACTAAAAATAAAAAAATGAAAATGGAGTTAGATAAAATAAAGGAGTGATAACAAATGAGAACATCAGCTGAAATGTTTACATTATTTGAAAAAGTTGCTCATTCTTCTGATAAAATACGTGTAATGACCCTTGAAGGTAGTCGAGTTAATTCCAATGTTGTGCCTGATATATGGCAAGATTATGATATTACCTTTTTAGTCACTGATGTAGATGGTTTTAAACAATCTGATGAATGGTTGAAAGTATTTGGTGATATAGTTTTTATGCAAAAACCAGAAGCAATGGATTTATTTTCACCGGATTTATTTGAGGGATGGTATTCTTATTTAATGTTATTTTCTGATGGAATAAAAATAGATCTTACTTTAGTTCCCATAACTGATATTGATCGATACTTTAAACAAGATCCGCTTATTAAAGTATTAATTGATAAAGATGGCATATGTCCTCAGTCTCTTTATCCTTCGGATGAGACTTTTTGGATTCAAAAGCCTAGTTTTGCATTTATTAGAGATTGTGCAAACGAATTCTTTTTTGTATGCACTTATGTAGCAAAAGGATTACTAAGGGAAGAGCTCTTATTTGCTAATTGGCATTTTGAACAAATTCTTAGAGTTGAGTTAAACCGAATGCTTGGATATTTAGCAGGTGTTAGATATGGATTTCCACTGAATACAGGTAAGCATAATAAATGGCTATTACGTTTTTTAACAAAAGATGAATGTATAGATGTACTAAAAACTTATAGACTTGAGAGTATAGAAATATGTTGGGAATCATTAGAAATAGCAATGAGATTATTTGATAAGGCGATGAAAGAAGTTTGTAATTATTTTAATTATAATGATTCGGATGATTTTATACGAGTTAAAAATTATATAGAAACATTAAAAACTTTAAAATAAATGGATAATTTGTATGTATAGTATAAAAAATGATGAAATAGTTTTGTTGAATTATTAACAATCTTTCAATAGCAAAAATAGAAGATATTTTTGATTGATTAGGTTAGATTTTCTTAAGTAGATGAATTTCTACTTTTTTATTTTTAATATGTCATATTTTTCCTATATATATAATTTTAAATAAAAAAATTTAAGTTTTGTATAATTTTCTTCTTTTTTCGACAACTGCTGATGATATAATTAAAACAAGGAGTCAAAATGATGTAAATGATAAATGGTTGGGGAGTGATAACAATGGTAATATAATGGAAATCATTTGTTTTTCATTTGTCTAGTAGGAAAGACAATGAAGAATAAAACAAAAGTATTAAAGATTGATAATAAAAATTTTAAAAAGAAAAGGAGAATGAAATTATGAAAAAAGTTTTAAGTTTAATTTGTGTATTTTCAATTTGTTTGTTATTAGGATTTACGACTGAACCCAAAAGTGTTTCAGCAGCAGGTGATCCTAATCTTCATCAACTAATATTAACAAATAATGATTGCTATAAAGCAGGTCAATATATAACACCTACAGGCATTATGGTTCATTCAACTGGTGCCAATAATCCTAATTTAAGACGTTATTTGGCACCTAATGATGGTTTAATTGGTGTTAATACAGGTGGAAACCATTGGAATCAAGCAAAACCAGATGGTCAACAAAAATGTGTTCATGCTTTTATTGGTAAATTGGCTGATGGAACGGTTGCTACTTATCAAACTCTTCCATGGAATATGAGAGGATGGCATGCAGGTGGGGCAGCAAATAATACCCATATTGGTTTTGAAATATGTGAAGATGATCTAACAGATGCCAATTATTTTAATGCGGTATACCAAGAAGCGGTAGAATTATGTGCCTATCTTTGCGAATTATATAATTTTAATCCATTAGCAGATGGCGTTATTATTGGTCATTTTGAAGGATATCAACGTGGCGTTGCATCCAATCATGCTGATCCTGGTCATTGGTTTTCTAAATTTGGTAAAACAATGAATGATTTCCGTCAAGCTGTTTATAATGAAATGAATGAAACAACAACTTTATATTGTGTACAAGTAGGAGCATTCTCAGTAAGAGCGAATGCTGAAGCATTACTTACACAAATCAAAGCAGCAGGTTTTGATGGATATATCAAGACTTATGGAACTTTATATTGTGTACAAGTAGGAGCATTCTCAGTAAGAGCAAATGCTGAAGCGGTTCTTGCTGAAGTTAAAGCGGCTGGTTTTGATGCCTTTATTAAAATTGAGTAAGTAATCAATAGTATAAAAAGTATGGTAATGTATCAAGTACCATACTTTTTATTATATAATGACTTCCTTTTATTGCATATATTTGTTATACTATGATTATAAAGAGGTGAAACAATGGATGAAAAAGATAAAATGTTAAGACAAATGGTATATAATGCCAATGATGCGGTTTTGAATGAGGATAGAATGAAATGTAAAGATTTATGTTATGAGTTTAATATAGTAAAACCATCACAGACAACCCAAAAAGAAGAAATCATAAAAAAAATTTTGGGGAAAATAAAGGGTACATTTATAATTATGGCACCTTTTTGGTGTGATTATGGGTATAATATTGAAATAGGAAATAATTTTTTTCTAAACCATAACTGTACAATTTTAGATGCAGGAAAAGTTATCTTTGGTGATCATGTTTTTATTGGTCCAGATTGTGGATTTTACACTGTTAATCATCCTTTTGATGTTAAAAAAAGAAATGAAGGGTTAGAATATGCTCAGCCTATTCGAATTGGTAATCATGTATGGATTGGTGGTGGAGTTAGAGTAATGCCAGGTGTAACAATTGGTGACAATACAATTATTGGTGGTGGCAGCGTAGTTACCAAAGATATTCCTAAAAATTGTTTGGCATTTGGCAATCCTTGTAAAGTGATTAGAAAAATTACAACAAGCGATTGAAAATAAGATAATAATTATGTATTCTTTTTTGAATAAATTCATCATTATTATAATAAGATGTGGTAATGGTGATAGAATGAAAAAAAGATTAAAAGAAATATTATATGGTTTTTTATTTGGCATTAGTTGTTTAATACCAGGATTTAGTGGGGGAACCATGTTACTTATTTTAGGGATATATGAAAACTTTACAGCATCTTTAGCAAAACTTTCAAAAAAACCAATTGAGGCTTTTAAGGAACTTTGGTTATATGGAATTGGTACAATAATAGGAATTGTCATAGGGACTTTGACCATTGCAATATGTTTAAATTATTTCCCATTAATTATTGCAAGTTTTTTTGTTGGATTAGTAATTGCAACGATTCCAATTACTTTGAGGAAAATAAGATCGGAAAGATTAAAAGTGGCTGATATTGTAAGCTATGTCATTTTTTTGATAATCGGTTTGTTAATGACTTATAGTGATAAATTTGGTATATCTAGTATTACCATAGAAACACCAACTATTGGTATGATTCTTTATATTATTGTTTTAGCAACCATTGCGAGTGCGACAATGGTAATTCCAGCTGCTAGTGGAATGACCATTCTTTTGATATTTGGGATGTATGATCCTTTAATGTTAATGTTGGATAAAGTTTTTAAAGGAATCTTAAAACTAAATTTTGTTCCTTTAATAGAGAATTTATGGATTATATTACCCTTTATGGTTGGTATTTTATTGGGCGTGATTGGTATATCTAAAATGATATCTAAGTTATTAAAACAACATTCTTCAATTGTTTGGTATGCCATTTTAGGATTATTAATTGTTTCACCTATTACCATTTATCGAGAAGCATATAACAAAAAAGCCATTCTTATTATAGATTCAATTAGAAGTCATTTAGGATTACATATTATGCTATGCGTAGTCTTCTTAATTTTAGGTATTTTCTTCATTACTTATTTAGATTATTTACAAAAGAAAAAACAAAAAAGGATAGTAAATGAACAGATAGTGAAATAGTCAAGGAAAAGTAGGCACAAAAATAGGACGATATAAATCCCGATTCAGTTTGGTACTGAATGGGGGTTTTATATTTTAAAAAGACCAGTTTTGATTTTTAAATTTTTAGTATAAATCATTTAATTCTTCTAATACTATAAAAAATAGGAGGAAATAAAAAATGAAACTTATAACTAAAAATCATTATGATGCACCAAGTTTATTTGATGAATTTTTTTCACCATATCCTTTTGGCAAATCATATCAAAATGGCTTTATGAGAACTGATATTTCAAAAAGAAAAGGTAACTATGTTTTTGATATTGATATACCGGGATATCAAAAGGATGATATTAAAGTACAATTAAATGATGGTTATTTAACTGTATGGGTAGGTTCTGATAAAAATACTAAAAGTTGTGATAGTCAAGACTGCGAATGGCTTCATCAAGAAAGATTCAATGGGGAATATTCAAGAAGTTTTTATGTAGGATGTTCAAATGATGCTAAGGCTAATGCAACATATCACAACGGTGTGTTAACAGTTGTTATACCAGAAGAGGATACAACATATAAAGATAGCACTAAATATATAAATGTTGAATAAAAAAGTACTACAATTTTGTAGTACTTTTTTTATCCAATAATGTGCCACAATAATTACAACGATGTATATGATCGGAAATTTTACATGTGGCGCCACAATTAGGGCATTTAATAATTGTAATATCATTCATAAAACTAGCGATATATTCCCCTTTATCATCTGCTTGAGATAGATCAATTAATCTTTCATTATCTTTTAATATATAATTAGTTAAATATCCTTTACCAATTAGAAAATGAATATCTGCTAGTAATTTATCCTTTTTTCTTTGATTGGTTTGAGCAAGCAAAGTTACGTAGTTAATTTTTTCAACGGTTATTTGATAGAAAAGGCGATAATAATAGTTATATTCACCAAATCGCATCCATACAATAGGAAGACCATAAAAATCAATTACAACAATGATAATTCCAATTACGCCAATAAAAATGATATGATTGATAAAGCCAAAAATAATCATTAAGATACCAGGAACAAATAGAATTGACATCATTAATGCTATCAAGAATAAGTTGTTTTTTGTTTTTTTAATATTTTTCATAATTCAATTATAGCATATTATTGTACTATATGCAATTTATTTATATGTATTTGTTGCATATTTTTAAAAAATAATGAACATATTTGTTATAATTATAAATGAGGTGATAAGTTGAGTAGCATACATACAAATATTAGAGTATTAAGAGAGGAAGCTAGACTTTCACAAGAAGAATTTGCTGAACAATTAAATGTTGATGTTCAAACAGTAAAATTGTGGGAAAAAGGGAAGATAGACCCATCTGATGATGAAATAACTAAAATGTGTCCAATTTTACGTATTCATAAAGAAGACTTCTTAGAAAGAGATATATTAGCGGAAAGAACAAATGCGAATAGTAAAATGAAAAGAGGTCAGCATCGATCTAATTATGATTGGTACTATGGAAATCGTTTAAATATGGCTTTCTATGTTTCATATTTAATCCTCATTCCAATTATAATGATTGTCACTTTTATACTTGTTGGTAATATCTTTGATGCAAGTTTGGAACAAGAAATGATGGAAGAACTTTCTTCTTACCGAATGATTTATCAAATCGTTTATATGTTTTTATCTGGCGGTTTTATTAGCAGTATTTATGTTTTCATATATATTTTTAAAAAAGGTATTTTAAGATTCCAGTGGTGGTTTATTTTTTGGATTTCGTTTGCAGTATCAATTCTCACCATAATATGCAGTATTCTATTATTAGGTTTATATGGCTATGCATTTTATAAAGGAGTTATTAAAAAAGGAAAGAACCATTAGGGGGTAAATATGGAAAAACAACAACCAATTGTTGCATTAATGTATGATTTTGATAAAACGCTTTGTGCTAAAGATATGCAAGAATATAGTTTTATTCCAAGTGTTGGGATGAATGCAGAAGCATTTTGGAAAGAATCAAATGAAATCTCTGAGAAAAATAATATGGATCGAATTTTATCATATATGTTTTTAATGATAAAAATGGCTAAAAATAAAAATGTTGGTATAAAAAAGGCTGATTTTATGAATCTAGGCAAGGATGTAATTTTTCTTAAAGGAGTAAAAACTTGGTTTAAAAGGATCAATGAGTATGGAAAAAGTCAAGGTATTTTAGTTGAACATTATATTTTATCTTCAGGTTTAAAAGAGATTATTGAAGGAACACCAATTGCTAAAGAATTTAAAAAAATATATGCTTGTGAATTTTACTATAACAAAAGTGGTAATGCCGACTGGCCTAAACAAGTTATCAATTTTACAACTAAAACGCAGTTTATTTTTAGGATTTCTAAAGGCGCCTTAGAACAGTTAGATGATAAGAAGTTAAATAGTGTCATTGATCATGATGATAGAAGAATTCCTTATCGAAATATGATATATATTGGGGATGGAATGACGGATGTTCCTTGCATGAAACTGGTAAAAATGAAAGGTGGTGAATCAATCGCAATCTATCATAAAGATACGATTGATATCGCAAAACGTCTTTTTAAAGATAAAAGAGTAGGGTATATTTGTAAAGCTGATTATCGTAAAAATTCTGAATTAGAATCAATTGTTAAATTACTTATTGATCAAATGGCATTGACAAGTAAATTAGTTGATTTGCATAAGGAACATAAAGAACAATATTTAGAGGAAAAAAATGAATAATAAAGAAATTATTGATGAGATTAGATCTCATTTAACAAAAGAGAAAGATATTGATATTGCTTATCTTCAAACGGAACTAGAGATCTATAAAAAAATGAATAATGAAGAAGTAATATATGCGATTGCGAATATGCTTTTTCAATATTTAGATCCTAAAATTAAAGAACAATTAGATTTAAAAACGCATGCAATCCTAGATGAAAGAAGACAAGAATATGAAAAGGTTGTCAAACTTTTGGCTGATGAAAAATTTCAAGAAGCAAAAGAAATTCTTTTGAAATTATCAAAAACTTTTAAAAAAGCATCTTATGTGAGAGAGCAAAATTATTATGATTTTGATCAAATGATTGAGTATTTTATCTTTTGTGAAAATGTTGAGAATGCTAAAAATCTAAAAGTTAGAAGATATCCTGAACCGATAACTTATTATATGTATCAATTATCTTGTATTTATCAACTAGAAAATAATTTAGAAGAAGCTATTTTAGCACTAGAAGAAGCGTTAAATTACAATCCTAGATGTCAATATGTTATGCAAGAATTAGCACTACTTTATGATAAGGCAAATAAGCATGAAGAAGCATTTGAGTTAATTAAAGAGAGTTTAAAATATGCTTATACAAAAGAACAATTAGCGAATGCTTATCAGTATATTGCTTATTTTTACGAAAAAAGAAAATGTTATGATATTGCTATTGTTGCTTATCTTACTAGTGACAATTATCGCACCAAACCAATAAATAAAGATTTAGTGAATGATTTGGTAGCAACAAATGGTAAAATTGAGATTAAAAATGTAGCAGATATTGAAAATATTTTTGCTAAATATCATTTACAACATGGCATATCTGCTAGTGTAATTCACACAATCAATGAGTTTATAGCTTATGCAAAAACTATGAAAGATGATGAGACGGTTTTATATTTATTAAATATTGCTATTGAATTAACCGATGATAGCTATTATAAGGAGCAACGATCTATTACACAAAAATTATTAAAGGAAAAAAAATAATGCAAACAAAAATAAAGATTTTAAAAATAATCAAATGGATTTATTTTCTAGTTATTGTGATTTTTGTTTTGGGATTTATTTTTATCATCAAATATGAGTGGTGCTTATATGTACTTTTAGGTTTTTTCATAGTAGTTTTGGCTTTATATTTAGCGATTCATATTTTAAGAAGCAAAATATATCTTTATGTTTGTCCTAAGTGTCATTATGAATTTCAGATTTCTTTTCTTAAAGATATTACTTCTTATAATGCGGGAATGGATGCTAAAGTATTAGTATGTCCTAAGTGTGCATTAAAAGAAGTGATGAAATCTAAACCTAGGAAATAAAGATTAAAAAACTTGATTTTCAATTAGAATCAAGTTTTTTATTCATCAAAATTGCAAATTTATTAAAAATATTGTATAATGAATTTGATACTTAGTCTCAAATTATAATATGAAAGATAAACAATCAGGGAGTGATAAAGTGAATAATTTAAAAAATTATCATACCAAACAAAAAAGTCAAATAAGAGATATTTTTATAAATCATCCCAATGATAATTTTACGGTTGATAAACTGATGATACTTTTAACAAAAAATAAAACACCTGTTAGTAAAGCGACACTTTATCGAAATTTAGAATTTATGATCGATAATGGTGAAATAATGAAATACAATATAGATAAAAATTGTTCATGTTATCAATATAAAACATGTGATAATTCCAATCATATTCATTTTAAATGTCAAAATTGTGGTGCTATTTTGCATATTGAAAACCCAATTGTAAAACAAATGGATGTAAAAATTGAACAAGAATATGGAGTCGTCGTAGATAGTACCAAAACAATTTTATATGGCATGTGTGCAAAATGTAAGGGGGAAAAGACATTGTGAGAAAGAAAGCTTTATTGATTATAATTTCTATTTTGCTAGTTGTTAGTTTAACTAGTTGTGCCTTTATTCAAAGATCAACGATAAAAAAACAAATTGTAACAACATTATATCCTGAATATGATATGGTGAACAAAATTATTGGAACTGATCAAGAAACACAAAACCTATTTGATGTAACAATGATTATTAAACCAGGTCAAGATTCGCATACGTATGATCCGAGTGTTAAAGATTTGATTACAATTAAAAGTGCTGATATTTTTATTTATACTGCTGATGAAATGGAAACATGGGTTAGTGACTTATCGTTTTCTAGTAAAACATTAGTTGTGAATTTATCAAAAAGCGATGATATTGAATTATTAAAAGTTGAAGATGAAGATGAATGGGAACATACAGAAGAGAAAATGAATCATGAACATACTCACGTTCATTCTTATGATCCTCATTATTGGATTTATCCTATGTATGCTGTTTCAATGGTTAAACAAATAAAACAAGCCATTAGTAGTTCTCTTGAAGATCCTCTAGGAACTAGAAATAAGATTTTAGATAAAAATGCGAATGAATACATCCATCAATTGTTAAAAATAGATGAGGATCTTAAAATGATTGTGGACAATGCTCAAAATAAGACAATGTATTTTGGTTCACCTTTTTCTTTTTATTATTTAGCATATTTTTATGGGCTGGAATATGAATTAGTGTATTCTACTTGTTCAACTGAAACCGAGCCTTCCATTGATACTTTAATGCATTTTATTGAAAAAATGAAAGCAGAAGAGATTACTGTTGTTTTTTCTAAAGAATTAATTAATACAGAAGCATGCAAGATGATTGCTTCACATACAGGAGCGACCATTTTAGAACTGCATTCTGGTCATAATGTAAGTGCTCTAGATTTTAATAATCCTAATATTTCTTATTTGTCAATAATGAGACAAAATGTAGTGAATTTGGCGAAGATGTTAAAGGTTGATCAAACAATACTGAAAAACTTGGAAAAAGGAGAATAGAAGATGATTTTAGAATGTAAAAATCTTGTTATTGGTTATGAGAATAGAGTGGTTTTAAAAGGAATCAATTTTGAAATAAATGATGGTGAATATGTTTGTCTTTTCGGTGATAATGGTAGTGGGAAATCCACTTTAGTAAAAACGATTTTAGGTCTGAATTCAAAACTGAAAGGAGAAATCAATTTTGCTAAAGACGTATCACAACGTTCTATTGGATATCTTCCTCAACACAATGATAATTTAACAGACTTTCCTGCTTCAGTTTATGAAGTAGTTCGTTCTGGATGTTTAAATAGAGTTGGGTTTCGTCCTTTTTATAATAAAAGTGAAATAAAAAGAACGAGAGAGATGTTAAAGGTTTTAGAAATTGAAAATTTAGAAAATCGTTCTTTTAGTGAACTTTCTGGTGGACAACAACAAAGAGTTTTATTAGCAAGAGCTCTTTGTGCAACTGATAAGGTATTAATTTTAGATGAGCCATTTACAGGACTTGACGGTTCGACAGCTAAAAAATTATATGAGGTATTAGATAAAATCAATAAGGAGTTAGGAGTAACTTTAATTATTGTTTCTCATTTTGTTGAAGATTTATTAAAACATGCGAATAAAGTTATTCATCTTAGCCAAGAATGTCTTTTCTGCGGTAATCCTGAGGAATATAAAAACCATCTTAAAAAAGAATATTTATTATCTAGACACCAATTATTTGAAGTAGGTGATGAAAATGATTAATTCAGGAATTGTACAAAACTTTTTCAATAATTTTGATATCATAAAATATCCTTTAATAGTGGGAATTTTACTTTCCATTACTGCTTCTATTTTAGGTGTTGTTTTAGTGCTTAAAAGATACTCTATGATTGGGGATGGTTTAAGTCATGTGAGTTTTGGAGTATATGCGGTGGCAATTGGACTTGGACTTACTGATGCTCCTATTTTAATTGTTATCCCACTTGTTGTGCTTGCGGCATACATTTTGCTTAGAATTGGTGAAAGCAAAAAACTAAAAAGCGATGCGGCGATAGGACTATTTTCATCTAGTGCTTTGGCTATTGGTTATTTAGTTGGGTCAATGAAACATGGAGGTTTTACTACTGATATCAATAGTTTGATGTTTGGAAGTATCGTTTTTGCCAATCAACAAGATTTTATTATTATGTTAGTTACTTCTATTTTGGTTATAGGAACTTTTATTCTCTTATATCATCGAATTTTTTCGGTTACGTTTGATGAATCGTTTGCAAAAGCAACAGGTATTCATACAAGACTTTTTAATATTTTGTTTGCTTCTTTAACTGCTATTACGATTGTAATTGGAATGAGAATAATGGGAACTTTATTAATATCTAGTATTATTATTTTTCCTGCACTTTCTTCTATGCAAGTATTTAGAAAGTTCAAACATGTTATTTTTTCTTCAGCACTTATTTCGGTTATCTCATTTTTAATTGCTTTTTTCATTTTTACCGAATATCCGTTTGGCGCAAGTGTTGTTGTTGTCAATTTAATTTTCTTCATTGTTTTTGCTACGATTGGAAAATTAAGTAATCGGTATGCAAGATAACAATCAAAAATTGATTCATGCATATCATCTTGCAAAAGAGTTTATAAAAAAGGAAAATGTAATTGGCATTCAAAAAGAAAAGATACTTCATAAAACGATGAAATATTATATATGTAGTGATGATAATAAACATGAAGTCAAAATAAATAAGTTGTCTAGAGGCGTATTTTATGCTGATGTATTTGAAAATAATGTTATATATGAGATACAAACTAGTAATTTTAATAAACTTCGCAAAAAGTTGGATTGCTTTTTAACAAATTATGTAGTAACAATTGTTTATCCGATTGCTCATAGAAAAATAATTTATAAAATTGATGATAATGGGGTAATCTCTAATCCTCATAAATCACCAAAAATAGGGTCTATCTTTGATGCATTTAAAGAACTCTATCAAATTAAGTTGTATCTTAAAAATCCTAATTTAAATATTAAAATATTACTAATTGATTTGGATGAATACCGACAAGTAATGGTAAAAAAATATTTTAAAAACAAAGGGTATAAACGACAAATACAAATACCACAAAATTTATATGTAGAAATAAATTTAAACAATAATAATGATTATCAAACTATAATGAACAATTTACATTTAACCAAACAATTTACTTCAGAGGATTTAGCTATGAAGGCAAAAATAACTAAAGCGAAAGCAACTTTAACTCTAAATATTTTATTATATCTTGAAGTCGTAAAAAGAGTGGGCAAAGATGGTAATCGTTATATATATGAATTAGTTTGTGATTAATATTTAAATAATAAAAAAAGTGACCTATTTATTAGATCACTTTTTTAATATTTACGTTATTTATTTTGTTCAATTGCTTGAAGTAATGCTATTGACAATTGATCAGCACAGCTAGTTGGACGTGGGCCACAAGTATTACCATTAAGAATAGTTGCAGCTTCCTTTGCGGATCTACCCTCTAACAATTTGGAGATTGCTTTTAAGTTACCAGAGCAACCACCTAGAAATCCCAGATTATGAATACGTCCATCATCGCTTAAATCAAAACTAATTAATCTTGAGCATACTCCAGTTGGCACAAACTCAACATGTTTCATAAGCTTTCCTCCTTTACAATTTGTATTATACTTAAGAATTATAATTTTTGCAAAAGTTTTGCTTTTGTAGTATAATGAATAAAAACAAGAAAATAGGTGATAAAATGATTTATTTTGATTCGGCCGCAACTACAAAACCATTAAAAGAAGTAGTTGAAACCTATAATAAAATGAATGATGAATATTGGTTTAATCCTAGTAGTATGTATAAAGATGCTGTTTTTGTAAAAACTTTAATTGATAGGGCATCTAAATCAATTTTAAAAATATTAAATTTAAATGAAAAAAGGATATATTATACATCAGGTGCAACAGAAGCGAATAATTTAGCGATTAGGGGAGTGACCCTACCATATAAAAATCAAAATAAACATTTGATTACAACCGAAATTGAACATGCTTCTGTCTATCATGTTTTTAAAGCATTAGAAAAAGAAGGATTTAGAGTTACATATTTAAAATGCTCGAATGGTATAATTGATTTAAATGAATTAGAAAATGCTCTTACAAAAGATACCATTTTAGTATCTATTATGTGGGTAAATAATATTATTGGTAGTATTAATCCGATGAAAAAAATTATTGAAATGGTGAAAAGCAAATCACATGCCAAACTTCATGTTGATATGGTTCAAGGCGTTTGCAAGATTAAACCTGATTTTGAGTTTAATGATTTTGATTTAATGACATTAACTTTTCACAAAATTGAAGGATTAAAAGGAATTGGAGCCTTAATTGCCAATAAAAATTTACAAATTCAGCCACTTTTTTATGGTGGTCACCAACAAAATCAAATAAGACCGGGAACTTATGATGCGGCTTTAATTGTGGCATCATCAAAAGCGCTAAGAATAAATTATGAAAAAATGGATAGTTATTATCATTATGTCCATAAATTATATAATTATTTAATTGATAGAATAAGTAAATTACCATTTATTGATATAAATAAAAAAGGTGATTATTATTCACCATATGTTTTAAGTATTAGTTTTAAAAAAACAAAAGGTGAAACAGTTATGCATTATTTAGAAGAAAATAATATTATCGTTGGAGTTGGTTCTGCTTGTAATGAGAAAACCAAGACTCTTGAACGTTCGGTTTATGCATTAACAAATAGTATTGAAAGATCTTATAATATGATAAGAATAAGTTTATCCCATCATAATACATATCAAGAAATTGATTATTTAATTGAAAAATTACAAGAGTTAGGAAATAGATAAAATGGAAGATCATATTTTAATTAGATATGGTGAACTAAGTTTAAAAAAATCAAATCGTAAACAGTTCACAATTAGAATACAAAATCATATAAAAAGAGCTCTAAAGGAGTTTAAACAGTTATCATTTGAATCAAGAGGTATGCGCTATTATATTATGCTAAATAACGAAGATTCGCAACCTATTATTGAAATTTTAAAGAAAATTCCAGGAATATATTCTTTTAGCGTTGTTTCAAGATGTAAGTCTAATCTTAATGATATCAATTTGTTAGCCAAAGAGTTGGTTCAAAAAGAATTAAATCAGGGTAAAAAAACTTTTAAAATTGAAACGAATAGAGCAGATAAAAATTTTTTGTTAACATCCGTTGAAATAACTAAACATGTAGGTAGTTATTTATTCAAGCATATTGAAGGGTTAAAAGCGGATGTACATCGACCTGAATTTACACTATATTTAGATGTAAGAAGTGAGGGTACTTTTATTTTTACTCATATCTATTTAGGACTTGGTGGTTTTCCAGCAGGTAGTATTGGTAAAACTCTTTTGATGATCTCAGGTGGCATCGATAGTGTGGTTGCTGGATATTTAGCAATCAAAAGAGGGATGAGTATAGATGCCATTCATTTTGCGGCACCTCCATATACATCCCCATTGGCTGTTCAAAAGGTAATAGATCTATTAGAAACCATTGTTCCTTATACGGAATATCAAGATATCAATTTATATGTTGTACCTTTTACGGAGATACAGAAGGCTATTTATGAGTTTACTAAAGAAGATTATTGTATTACAATTATGCGCAGAATGATGTATAGAATTAGTGAAAAATTAGCAAGAAAAATTGGGGCTTTAGCAATTGTTAATGGTGAAAATATTGGCCAAGTTGCTAGTCAGACTTTAGAAAGTATGGATACAATAGAAAGTGTTGTGAAGATACCTATCATTAGACCGCTTGCTGTCTTTGATAAACAAGATATTATTCATATTGCAACTCAAATTAAAACTTATGACATTTCTATTTTGCCATATGAAGATTGTTGTACAGTTTTTGTACCAAGACATCCTCAAATCAAACCGAATTTGAATTGTGCTATAACAGAAGAAAACAAAATAAATTTTGAAGATATGATCAATAAAGCATTAGATAATACCAAAAGAATTGTTTTAAGAATAAATCGACATTATGATTATCTTGAAATTAAACCTAATGAGGATAAAAAAATTGAAATTGATGAACTGTTTTAGCCATAAATTACCAATAAATATTTGTAATAAAGGACTAAAAAGTGTCAATACTATTTTTGACAGGAGGTGAAATGAATGAATAACTCATCTTACTCTAAAAATAGATTAGTAGTACCTGGTTCTGAAAATGCAATTAACCAAATGAAATATGAAATTGCAAATGAATTAGGAGTAAACCTTGGCCCTGATGCAACAGCTCGTCAAAACGGTTCAGTTGGTGGTGAAATCACTCGTCGTTTAGTGTCTATGGCTCAATCAAATTTACAAGGTAAATAGTTTTAAAAAAGAAAAGGTGCAATTGAGTTAATTGCACTCTTTTTTATTTGTTCGCACAGTGCATAATAAAACATAGATAGTTATCTTTGTGATTTGGATTCATTTGGCTTATTTTATATTATATGAATATATCATACTATGTTTAATTCTGTCATTTTGATTTATATAGTATGAAACGTTTTTCATTAAAATCAGTATTAGTTTACCTATTATGGAGCATTAAGCGAAAATCTACAATAAGAGTTTATTAGATAGTTAGGTTGCAGACGCTTATGTACACATTTACTATACAATAAAATGGATAGCATCTTATTTTTCTAAAAGCAAAATTTAATTGAATTATATAGATTTAGTTGAAAAGTCTTTACTACTAAAAAAGTATAAAAAGCATAATATGTATGATGTTTGAGAGTAGTTATTGATTGAAAAAATAAGTGGGATGATGTATAATAAGAATATGTTGAAAAGAAACGAATAGAAAATATTATGAAATAATTTAGTAGTAAATAAAGACGTTTATGTTAAAATTATAAAAAACAGGATGATGATGAATGATCAAATGATAACCTCTAAAGGTTAAATATGAACTATATTTTGATAATGTTGTATTTACCAATCAATTTGAACAACTGATTGTCAATATTTTGAATTGATTCAAGTGTAAGCATAACAAACCATTTACTAACAAAAAAGAAAAATGAATGAATTCAGTTGATAAATATGAAAAAGCAGATGAGCAAAAGGAGAGTAAAAATATGACTGATGAACAAAAAATATTTGAATTATCACTGATATGGAAAGAAGCAGAGTATAATTTTGCATTTTGGAATAAATTTGATAAAAACTTTAATTGGGATGAACAATATAAAATTGCTTTATCAAGAGTATTAAAAACAAAAAATTTATATACATATTATCTTGAACTAATGAGATTTGTGGCATTGCTTAAGGATGGACATACAGATGTTTGGTTTCCTAAAGAAATATATGAAAGCGAGGAATTCTCTGCCAAACTTCCACTTGAATTGGCATACATTAATAATGAATATATTATTGTTAATGTAAAGAAGAGTGTAGAAGATAGAGTCAAAAGATATAGCAAAATAAAAAAAATCAATGGAGTAGATATTGACGATTATATAGAGAAAAATATTTATCCTTATATTTGGCATGAAAAGAAAGATAGTTGTTTTTATGGTGTAAGACAATTTATACGCAGCGGTGCCATAAATAGTGAAGTAGAATTGGTTTTAGAGTATGATGGTAAAGTATACACAGAGGTCTTAAAACGAACTACAGGAGATACCAATTGGGTATATGATTATCCAAAAAGAAAAGAAGTAGAGGGTAAAATAGTATTTAAATCTGATTCACATACAATTAAAATGACTGAAGATGGGATTGCTATTATTGAAATAAAGACAATGATGAATAAAAAATTACCTGAGGAAATCCGAAATAACTATGATATATTAAAACAAGCAAAAGCATTTATTATAGATATAAGAGATAATGGTGGTGGGAATAGTGGTTATAGTGATGTTGTTGCATCATTATTTATAGGAAGTTCATTTAGACATGATAATGCATATCATCCTTATTATATTGCTCCATATAAAGCATGGGGATTATCTGATAATATGGATAAATTATCTGATGAAGAATTTTATCAAAAATATCCTCATAATGAATTTAGAGAAAAATGTTATCAAATGATAAAGCATACATATTATGAGAACTATAGTGATGTTACAAAAATAGTAAATGTACCTGGAAAATTAGAAGGTCAAATAATAATTTTATCCAATGAATATACTGCATCAGCAGCTGAAAATTTTATTAATGTAATGAAATATTATACTAATGCTAAAATTATAGGAACAGCAAGTTATGGATCTACTGGACAACCATTGACATACCACTTGGAAAGTGGTGGTGGTTTTAGAATATGTACAAGAAGAAGTAAAGCTTTAGATGAAAGTGAATTTATAAATATTGGATTTATTCCAGATATTGAGTGTAGACCAACTTTGGAAGAGTATCAAACAGGTATTGATGTTGTGATGAATAAGGCATTAGAAGAAATTAGAAAAACCAAATCATATAAGAAAATGTAAACGATAAATTAGTCTAATGCTTTAATCAATAAGCTTTTCACGAAAAAGCAATATAGGCATGAAAAAGTTCATTTAATTTATTAAAAAATGGTTAAATATTATGATATACCAGACTACAATTATCTATATGAAAAAATGTTTGATTTATAAAACTAATAAAAAGTGTAAATGAAAAATTTATATGAATAATAGATTGTATGATTGCTGTGCCACTTAATAACATGTACAAAAAAGAATATTATTTAAGCACAAGGAATATATAATTGATCGAAATTTAAAGAATCAATGGCTATTTTAAAAAATGCAATATATTTTAGTTATAGTTATTATAATCCATCAACTTAACTGATATAAAATTGAAAAATATAAAGAATCTAAATAAATGGTTGCGTTTGATGATAAAAATATGAAGAAATGAATGATGTGTATGATAGGTATGTCAAATAATAAATTGTTATTAAATTGGAGATTAAAATATGAAACAAATTATAAAAATATCCTCACCAAATAATGAAACAATGAAATCATTTTTCAATTTAAGAGATAAAAAAACGAGAAATAAGGAACAAAAATTTCTAATAGAAGGGTATCATTTAATTGAGGAAGCCAGTAAAACTAATTATCTAGAGTGTGTTATTACTTCTGATGAAAAAATGATTGGTCAATTTCAGGATATTTTGGTATATTATGTAACAGATGCGATTATAAAAAGATTGTCATCAACAAAAAATCCACAACCTATTGTTGGTGTTGTGAATATGCATAATTATTCAATCAATGATTTGAAGAATATGATAAAAAAAGATGAAGTCAAAATGGTTATATTAGATAATATTAATGACCCTGGTAATTTAGGAACAATGATTAGAACAAGTGCCGCTTTAGGATATGATGCAATTGTAATGAGTAATGATTGTGTTGATTTATATAATGAAAAGGTTGTTCGATCAACTCAAGGTGTACTATTTAAAATTCCTATTGTTAGAGGGAATTTAATAGATATGATTCAACTATTTAAAAAATCCAATATTATATGTTATGGCACTTCACTGAATAAGGCTTATGATTTAGAAAAAGCTGATAAATTTAGTCGGTTTGCAATTTGTGTTGGTAATGAGGCTAGAGGTGTTCGTGATGAGATTTTATCATTGATGGATTATCATATTCAAATCCCTATGCAAAATGATGTAGAATCTTTGAATGTTGCCGTCGCACTAGGAATTATAATGTATGAATTAAAAAAATAAAAACAGGTTTTTAGAAGAATTTTTTCTAAAAACCTATTTTTATTTTTATTCGTTAAATAATAAATCAGTATAGGATGGTACTGGCCAATATTCTTTCGAGACAATTGTTTCTAAAGTATCAACGATGAAGCGTAATTCATTCATTTTTGGTACAATATATTCTTGATAAAAATGAGCTTGTTTACTATTACGAAGATGCGTAGCTTCATTTTCTAGTTGTATCAAATTGGTTACTTGTAAATTTAATTGATCAAGTAATGATGATATTTTTTTTATCAAATCAAAAATACTTTCACATTCTATTAGAGGATGAATGGTTTTCATTTTTTGGTAGGTGTCACATAAATCATTTAAATATTTTAAAATGCTGGGAATATATTCTTTCCTAATCATATCAATCATGGTTAAAGCCTCAATATTAATTGTTTTAGAATAGAGTTCATAATCAACATCGGCTCTAGATGATAATTCTTTTTTTGTTAACACATGGTGTTTTTCATATAAATCAATTGTATTTTGATCCGTTAATGCAGGAATGGCATCAACAAAAGATTTTGCATTTGGAAGTCCTCTTTTATTGGCTTCATTAATCCATTCGCTGCTGTAGCCATTTCCATTAAAGATAATTCTTTGATGATCAGTTAGAGTTGTTCTAATTACCCTTTTGATTGCTTTTTCAATATTAGTAGATTTTTCTAATTTATCGGCCATTTTTTTTAGTTCTTCAGCAACAGCTACATTTAAAGCAGTATTAGTGTCTGCAATTGAAATACTAGATGCAACCATCCTAAATTCAAATTTGTTACCAGTAAAAGCAAAAGGCGAAGTTCGATTACGATCAGTAGAATCTTTAAAAATAATTGGTAGACTATGAATACCAATATTCATTTTGCCCCCCGTTTTAGAAGTATAAGCTTCTCCTTTATCAATTATTTGTTCAACAATATCTTGTAATTGATCGCCAAGAAAAATTGAAACGATTGCAGGAGGGGCTTCGTTGGCACCCAAGCGATGATCATTGCCTGGATTAGATGCCACTAATCTTAGAAGAAGGGCATTTTCATCAACTGCTGCAATTATCGCAGATAAAAATAATAAAAATTGAGCATTTTCATGAGGTGTTTTACCCGGCTCTAAAAGGTTTCTTCCCTTATCGGTTATTAAGGACCAATTGTTATGTTTACCACTTCCATTAACTCCAGCAAATGGTTTTTCATGAAGAAGACATTCAAAACCATGTCTTTTAGCAATTTTTTTCATTACTTCCATTGTTAATTGATTATGGTCAGTAGCAATGTTCACTTTAGTATAAACAGGAGCACATTCATGTTGAGATGGAGCTACTTCATTGTGTTCGGTTTTGATATTCACACCCAATTTCCAAAGTTCTTCATCTAATTCTTTCATAAAAGAAGCGACCTTTTCTTTAATACAACCAAAATAGTGATCATCCATTTCTTGGCCTTTAGGAGGTTTAGCACCAAAAAGGGTTCTTCCTGTTAATCTTAAATCAAGACGTTGCATATATTTTTCATGATCAATTAAAAAATATTCTTGTTCAGCACCAACTGAACATTCAATTTTTTTAATATCATTTTCACCAAATAGTGATAAAATTCTTTTTACTTGAATGTTAAGGGCTTCACATGATCGTAAAAGAGGGGTTTTTTTATCAAGCGCTTCCCCCGTATAGGCACAAAAAACAGTAGGAATACATAAGACAACACCATTTGCCGTTTCTTTCAAAAAAGCAGGAGATGTACAATCCCAAGCGGTATAACCTCTTGCTTCAAAAGTTGATCGAATCCCTCCTGATGGAAAACTAGAAGCATCGGGTTCACCTTTGATTAATTCTTTACCAGAAAATTCCATAATTGCTTTTCCAGTATCAATTGGTCGGATAAAAGCATCATGTTTTTCAGCTGTTATGCCTGTTAATGGTTGAAACCAATGGGTAAAATGAGTGGCACCACGAGATAGTGCCCATTCTTTCATTGCATGTGCAACGGCATCGGCTACTGCTGCATCTAATTCAACATTTTCCTCAATGGTTCTTTTTAATTTTAAGTAAATTGGCTTTGGTAAGTATTCACGCATAACATCATCAGTAAATAAGTTTTGACCAAAAATACTGCTTACATAGTCTTTTTGCATTTTTTCATCTCCTTTTTATTATTTTATTGTTTTTTTACAAACTTATTAGTAATTTTACACTTTTTTTTGTTAAAATACAAAAAAATTGCATATTTTTTATTTGTTTTTCTAAAAAAATAATTTTTTTATTTTAAAAAAGTTCTTTTTTAAAATTTTTTGTTAAAAATACTAAAAAACACATTAGATTTTAAGCAATTTATATTGACTTATTGATCTAATGTGTTTTTATTTATATTTTAAAACAACTTCCTCCAATAAACTCTCTTAATAAGGAATTGCATGGAATTGTAGTTTCATCTTCGATTGGTCTAAAATATTTCAAATATTTAATTAAGCGATTAGCAACCAAATACTCTGGATCAGTAGATTTAATTTCTCTAAGTGCAGGAAGAGCTTTAGTTCTTAGAACGCATAATTCATAGGATAATTCGGAATTAAAGACAAAGTTAGCACCTTCTTGATTTGGATAAATCCATTTAAATTCCCCATTACGAACTGATTGCCACATATTTATTGTAGTAGCAGCAGGGCAATTACGATATTTCATATCTCTAACAATTCGTCTAATTAATCTGAGGTCAGTTGTATTTAATGGTGAATGATCATCAATATTGATTTGTGCTTGAGGTGCAATATAAATTTTATATTTTTGATGTTTAGGAATAGAAGAAGTTAATTTTTCATTTAGAGCGTGGATGCCCTCAATAATAATAGGACTATTTTGATTAACTTGTATAGTTTTGCCAATTTCTCTTTTTCCGGTTTGAAAGTTAAATTTTGGTAAAGTTACTTCCTCTCCATTAATTAAGTCGAATAAATCCTTATTAAAAAGAGCAATATCAAGACAATTGATATGTTCTAAGTCTAGTTTATCAATCGTTGTTTTTTGAATTTCACAAATTTTATCCTTTTCTAAATAATAATCGTCCATTGAAATCGTAACAGGATTAATTCCCCTAGATAATAGTTCAATTCTAAGTCGGTTACAAAAAGTAGTTTTACCACTTGAACTAGGACCTGCAATAGCAATGAGTCTAATATTTGCGATATCTTCTTCTATATATGTTCCTAGTTCGGCAAGCATGGTATTATGTTTTGCTTCACACATCTGAACAAAATCAACAATATTGTTTTCTTCCACTTTATGATTAATATCGACAATTGTTTGTAATTTTGCTTTACTACTCCAAATAAAGGCTCTTTTTAGCGTTTTACCATACGTTGTTTCTTCTACAAATTCTGGAATTGCAGCATTTAATTCATATCTTGGATATTGAATAATAATTCCTGGGCTATAGGGTCTAATTGAATAATTTTTAAGACAACCTGTAGAAGGCAACATATATGAATGCATATAATCATAATAATTATCACATTTATATAGATGTACCGTATTTTCTGGACGGTATTTCAATATTTCTAATTTATCTAAATGATTATATTTTTTATAAATTTCTTTGGCTTCATCAATAGTGACATTTATTCTTTCAATTGGTAAATTTTCCTTAACAATTCTAGCTACTTCATCAATTATTTTATCAGTAGCTCTTGATAAATGAAAATTAGGAGTAATAATTTGACAAAAGATGGATCTCGAAACATTATAACTAAATCTAATATCAACCTCTGGATATAAATTATGAAATGCCATAGCAATGACATATCTAAGTGTTGCCTCATATGCTTTACCAGCCTCAATATGATTTATTCCAATAGGGATGACAGGCATATTATTATTTTTTTCTGTTAGAGTATGTCTTAATTCTTTGATTTGCGAACCAATTTGACAAACCATATAGTCAGTCTTTTTATTATCTTCTATTAAATCGATAACCATTGTACCAATTGGTACTTCCTTTAATTCATTATTAAAATATATTTTTATCATTAGAAATCCTTTCTTTTTTATTATTTTCTTTTTCATATAGTAATACTATATTTTACCATAATATTTTTATTTTTGCAATACAATACTTTAGTATGCATATTACTTTACAAATTTTTAAAATCATTATATAATTTAGTTATAAATATAACAGTTATTAAAAGAACTAAAATAGTATACCATATTTTATTATTTACTTTATAAAGTATGATATAATATAATGAATTGTTTTATTTATAAGGGGTATCTATGGAAAACGGATTTGCATTAATATTATCAGAACTAAAAAAACTGAAAAGTGCATATGAGTTACAATTTAATTCTTTATCTAATCAAGAAGATTTGACACAAATAGAATTAACTATTTTAGGTTTTTTATTAAATAATCCTACTTTTAATACCGCAAAAGACATTGAAGAAGTTCATGTTTTAAAAAAATCTAATATTTCAAATGCTATTGACCACTTGATTGTAAGAGGGTATTTGACGAGAAATCGGGATATACAAGATCGAAGAATTATTCATTTAGAAATAACCGAAAAAGGTCTAGCAATAGCCACGGAAATAAAGGAGATTCAAAAAAATTTTTTTACCATTTTGTTTTCAGACATTAGTAAAGAAGAATGCGATATATATTTTGATATTCAAAGAAGAATTGTCAATAATATTAAAAAAGTAGAGAAGAGGTAATTCAATATGCATGATAAGACTTTTTTAGGTAAAGGTAGTGTTTTAAAATTAATTATTAAATTGTCAATTCCAACTATTATTGCTCAACTTGTTAATCTATTATACAATATTGTTGATCGAATTTATATTGGCAATATTAAAGATGTAGGTGGACTAGCATTTACGGGTGTAGGCGTTTGTATGCCGGTTATTTTGGTTGTATCAGCATTTGCGGCCTTAGTAGGTTATGGTGGTGCACCAAAATCGACAATATATCTGGGTAAAAAAGAAGATGAAAAAGCTGAAATTGTAGTGGGTAATAGTTTTACACTTCTTTTAGTATTTGGAATTATCTTGACAATAGTTTTATTAATTTTTTCAAAACCTTTATTGTATTTGTTTGGAGCAAGTGATAATACAATTGGCTATGCTAATGATTATTTAGTAATTTATGCTATTGGTACTGTTTTTGTCATGATGGCATTAGGAATGAATGCATTCATTTCTGCACAAGGATTTACTAAAATTAGTATGGTTTCCGTTTTAATTGGAGCAATTTTAAATTGTATTTTAGATCCAATTTTTATTTTCGCTTTTTCAATGGGAGTAAAAGGAGCCGCCATCGCTACTATTATTTCTCAAGCCGTATCAGCTATTTATGTGGTATGGTTTTTACAAAGTGATAAAGCTCTAGTTAGATTAAAATGGAAAAATTTATTATTAAAGTGGAATATTATTTTGCCGACTCTTGCATTAGGATTATCTCCTTTTGTCATGCAATTTACCGAAGCGGTTATCACTGTATGTTTTAATGCATCATTAAAAAAGTATGGAGGAGATATTGCGGTAGGAGCAATGACCACTTTAGCAAGTTTAATGCAGTTTTCAATGTTACCATTAATGGGATTATCCCAAGGAGCACAGCCTGTCACCAGTTATAATTATGGAGCAAAAAATGCTGATAGAGTAAAGAAATCTTTCATTATTTTATTAATTGCATCAGTTATTTATTCAACTGTTTTTTGGTTATCACTTATGCTTTTCCCGAAAGGGTTTGCAAGCATTTTTCTAAATGCTGGAGAAGTTGAATTGATTAATTATACGGCATGGGCTATCCGCATCTATTTTGCAATATCATGTTTGTTTGGTATTCAGATTGCTTGTCAACAAACTTTCATCGCAATTGGTAATGCTAAAGTGTCATTATTTTTGGCTGTATTAAGAAAAGTAATTCTTCTTATACCATTAATTTTCATCCTTCCTTCAATAATCAATAACAAAGTAATGGCAGTATATTTAGCAGAACCAATTGCGGATGGTATTGCTGTAAGTGTGACTATCATTTTATTTTTAATTTATTTTAAGAAAGCTTTAAAAAAATTAGAACAAGAAGCTTTATTAGAGAGTACGAATTAAAATATGAAAAGAAGAAGATTGAAAGAATTAAAAAGAATTTACGCAAAAAAAGAAATTTTATTAAATGATAAAAATCAAGCGGTAATAAAGGTTTTTGTTCACGACTTAGAATCTGTTATATCACCATTTTCGCTTCAAGATAATATTGTGATTAATAGCGAATTTGCTAATTTTTTAGATCAACATATTTTAGCAACTCATTTGATACATGATATTAATATTCAAATTAAAAGTAATCATTTAGAAAAGCAAGAAGATATCGTTTTGATTCAAGAGGCGATAAAAAATTACTATTATGAAGAAGCGATTATCAGTTATCGAAAAATTAGAAAGACTATCATTCAATCAATTATTTTTACTTTTCTTGCCGTAATCATTTTTTCACTTGTTATTTTTCTCAATCATCTTAGTTTATTATCGGCAGTTGCAACTGAAATAATAGACATTGCGGGATGGGTATTTATGTGGGAGGCAGTAGATTTATTTTTTATCGAAAGGCCCCTAAATAAATATGAATTATTAAAAAATCATAAATTAGTAGAAGCTACAGTTAATTATTGTAATAATTAATTGAATGATACAATTAGTCGGAATTATCCGACTTTTTTACATGAAAGATAAAAAATTGCACATACTATTTATTGGTGATATAATGAATGAAAAAGGAAAATCTCTATGGATAGATACAGTTGAATTCCCGTCTTTTTCTGCTTTAAATAAGGATATAAAAACTGATATCGTTGTTGTCGGTGGAGGAATTTGTGGTATTTTATGTGCTTATTATTTAATGAAAGAAGGAAACAAAGTAATTGTTGTTGAAAAAAATAAAATAGGTATGGGAATTACTAAAAATACAACAGCAGTTATTACTGCTCAACATGATATTTTATATTCAACAAGAATTAAAAAAGATGGTTTTGAAAAAGCCCAACAATATTTAGATGCCAATTTAATGGCCTTAAAAGAATATGCTAATTTAAGCAAGGAATTTGATTTTGATTTTGAGGAGAAAGATTCATATATTTATTCTACAATAGATGAAACAATCCTTACAGAGGAAGTAGAAGCCTTAAACAAATTAGGCATACATGCTGAATTGGTCAATAAAATAGCTTTACCATTTTCCATTCGGGCTGCTGTAAAATTTCCTAAACAAGCACAAATGAATGCATTAAAATTAATAAAGTGTTTGATTAAAGAAATGGAAATATATGAAAATACGAATGTGATTGATATAAAGAAAAATGTTGTTTATACAGATCATCATAAAATAGAGGCTAAAGCAATAATTGTTACTACGCATTATCCATTTATTGATAGACTGGGTATGTATTATACAAAAATGTTTCAAAATCGTTCCTATGTTATTGCTATTAAAAATGATGAAGATATAGGTGGTACTTATACGAATTTAGAAACAACGGGGTTCTATTTTAGAAAGTATAAAGAATATTTACTCATTGGTGGTAATGATCATAAGACAGCAAATGGTGGATATCACTATGAGAATTTGATTTCTTTTGTGAATAATTATTATCCAAATGCGAAAATTGAATATATGTGGGCTAACCAAGATTGTATAACGCTTGATGATATACCCTATATCGGTAAATATAGCAATTTCTCAGAAAGCTTATATGTGGCAACAGGTTTCAATTTATGGGGGATGACTCAGTCTATGATTAGTGCTTTGATATTAAGAGATTTAGTAATGAATAGAAGGAATGTATATCAAAAATTATATCGTCCCAATCGTAATATTTTTAAAAAACAATTATTTATTAATCTGGGTAGTTATTTAAAAAATTTATTAAATTTTAGAACCAAAAGATGTCCTCATCTTGGTTGTGCTTTGGTTTGGAACGATGAAGAACAAACTTGGGATTGTCCTTGTCATGGATCAAGATTTACTAAAAAGGGAAAATTAATTGATAATCCATCTAATAAGGATTTAAATTGACAAAAAAATCGGAAAAATTTGTTTGTTAAAATATTATATATAATAAATAGAATATAAAAAAACTATTTTGCATATACTATTTTTGTAAATATATAAAATCATTTTCTTGACAAACTAAATCGTTTGAATTATAATGGTCTGTGTAAAAGAAATTCCTTAAAGGGGAGTAGCAATATAACACTAATAGTGTTATAGATTATATTCGTCAAACCAATAGTAAAATATGCTATTCGGATATAATTATCATTAATCATTTTATGATTGCAAGACCTTTAGCCGAAAACGGTTAGGGGTCTTTTTTTATAGCAAGGAGGAAAAATGTATAAATTTAAAATTAATGAGGTAGAAAAAAAATTAAATACTAATCTTGATAAGGGACTTACTAGTAATGAGGCACAGAATAGATTAGATAAGAATGGCAAAAATGAATTAACTGAAAAGAAAAAACAAAGTATGTTAATTAAATTCTTTTTAGAATTTAAAGATGTTTTGATTATTATTTTAATGGTAGCAGCAGTCGTATCACTTATTATTGATCCTCGTGAATGGGTTGAAAGTTTAATAATTTTTATTGTTATAATTATTAATGCAATTCTTGGAATCATTCAAGAAAACAAAGCTGAAAAAAGTTTAGAGGCATTAAAAAAAATGTCATCTCCAATGTGTAAAGTTTTAAGAGATGGAAAAGTGATTCCAATTGAAACGATTCACTTAGTTGTGGGAGATATTATTATGGTTGAAGCAGGGGATTTTATTCCTGCTGATGCAAGAATTATTGAATGTTCTCATTTAAGAGTGGATGAATCAGCATTAACTGGTGAATCAGTAACGGTAGAAAAAATTTCTGATGTCATTGATGGAATAGAGGATAAAGAAATTGCTTTAGGTAATCGTAAAAATATGTTATTTTCCTCAACCTTTGTAACAAACGGAAAAGCCAAAGCAGTTGTAACAGAAGTTGGAATGAAAACAGAAATCGGTAAAATTGCAGGAATGCTAATTGGAGATGACAATCAGACTACCCCTTTGCAACAAAAATTATCACAAGTTGGTAAAGTGATTGGGGTCATGTCTATTATTATATGTATTGTCGTTTTCTTTTTAGAAATGTTAACAACGAAAGGAACATCAGATACATATTTACTAGATGCTTTTAAAACAGCCATTGCTTTAGCAGTTGCCGCTATTCCTGAGGGACTTGCAACGGTTGTGACAATTATTCTTGCCATTGGTGTTGGCAATATGGCTAAAAAGAATGCAATTGTTAAGAAATTACCTGCGGTAGAAACTCTTGGATCCACATCTATTATATGTTGTGATAAGACAGGAACGTTAACGCAAAATAAAATGACCGTTCAAGAATTATATCATCATACAAATAAAAAACTTAAAAATTTAACTGAAGATGATAAAGAATTAATCACTTACTTTGCTCTTTGTTGTGATGCTCAAATCACTAATGTAGATGGTGTAGAAAAACGCATAGGTGATCCTACTGAGACAGCTTTAATTGAATTCAATAATTTATATGGCAGACCAATTGATAAAATAGAAAGAGTAGCAGATTTACCCTTTGATTCAATTAGAAAAATGATGACAGTTGTAGTAAAGGTGAATAATCATTATCTTAGTATTACTAAAGGAGCACCGGATATTATATTACATCATGCATTATTAAGTGATAAGGAAAAACAAGAAATTTTAAATGCAAATACGAATATGGCATCGCGGGCATTAAGGGTTTTAGGCTTAGGAATCAAGGCTCATGCAAATAAACCCGAATGTAATGAAAACTTAGAAGAGAATTTAACTTTTCTTGGTTTAGTGGGTATGATTGATCCGGCTAGACCAGAAGTTAAAGAGGCAATAGAGGTTGCTAGTAAGGCAGGAATTAGAACCATCATGATTACAGGCGACCATATTACAACTGCTTCGGCAATCGCAAAGGAACTAAATATTCTAAAAGATGGATATAGAGCCATTTCATCAGAGGAATTGCAAAAAATGTCTGATGAAGAATTAGGTAATCAGATTGAAGATTATGCTGTTTATGCGAGAGTATCCCCTGAGGATAAAGTAAGAATTGTTGAAATGTGGCAAAAAAAAGGGAAAGTAGTTTCAATGACCGGAGATGGTGTCAATGATTCGCCAGCTCTAAAAAAGGCCGATATTGGTTGTGCAATGGGAATTACAGGTACGGATGTTTCTAAAGAAGCTGCAGATATGATTTTAGCCGATGATAATTTTACTACTATTGTAGAAGCAGTTAAAGAGGGAAGAGGTATTTACAATAATGTTAAAAAATGTGTAAAATATCTTTTATCGAGTAACATTGGAGAAGTCCTAACAATTTTCCTTGCTTCTTTCATTGCTCTTTTTGGTCTTAATTTAGGAGTACCACTTTCTCCTATTCATCTTTTATGGATTAATTTAATAACCGATTCTTTACCAGCTTTTGGTCTTGGAATGGAAAAAGCTTCCAATGATGAGATGGATAAAATGCCAAGACCAAAAACCGAAGGATTTTTTGCTAATAAATTGGGATATGAGATTGCCTTAGAAGGTATTTTAATTGGTGTATTAACTTTAGTTGCTTATTTAATTGGTTCTAAACAAGATCATATCGTTGGTCAAACGATGGCTTTTTTCACTTTATCTAGTTTACAATTATTCCATTCGTATAATATTAAAAGTGAAAAATCTATTTTTAAACAAAACATTTTTAATAATAAATCGTTGAATTTTGCTTTTGTAATTGGTTTTATTTTACAATTGGTTGTTATTTATACTCCAGGTTTAAATACGAATGTCTTTGGCTTAGTTGCTCTTCAGTTAAAAGATTTACTAATATGTTTAGGATTATCGTTTATGATTGTAATAGTAATGGAAATTGCTAAAGCATTTGGATATAAAAAGCATAATAATTAGAATTGAATATCTTGACTTAAATAAAAATCTGTGATATAATATATTTAAGCAAATATTGTTCAACAAGGTGAGCTAAATGAGAGCTCACCATTTTTAATGGAGGGATTATAATGAGTGAATATTTATTAAAAATAAAAGAATCAGCGTCAAATATTGTAGATAAACATCAAAAAGAATTAATTGATGTGAAAGTGCGTAAAGAATTTGGAACCAATATTATTAGTATTGTGATTGATGATCCCGAAACGTTTAGTTTAGATATTGATGAAGTCGCTTCAATTAATGCTGAAATTCTAGATGAAGTTAATGATTTGATTCCTGATGGATACTATTTAGAAGTTACATCATTAGGGATTGAAAGAGAATTACTGACAGAAAAAGATATTCAAAAAGCAATAAATCAATTTGTTTATCTGAAAACTTATCAAAAAATGGAAAATGCATATAATTTAAAAGAGATAAGTGGTTATTTAAGAGAAGCAAATGCGGAAGAATTTAAATTGGAAATTTTTTTGAATCAAAGACAAAGACTTGTCGTTATCCCAAGAGCAGCTGTTGCTAAAATAAGACTAGCCGTAGATTTTAGGAGGAATGAATAAAAAATGATTAGTAAAGGCTTTTATGAACAATTAGAAACAATCGCAGCCGAAAGACATATAGAAATTTCTGATGTATTAGTAGCAGTAAGAACTGCTTTAATTAAGGCATGTCAGTTAGAAGGATGTAAAGGTGAAATTGAAGTTGAATTTAATGATGAACAAAAAAATATTCGTATTTTTGAAACTTTTCATGTTGTAGATGAAATCAATCCCGAAGGTCCCGAAGGTCAAATAACGCTTGATGATGCTAAAGAAATTCGAGCTAGAGTAAGAGTTGGCAGTGAATTTAGACGTGAAGTCAAATTTTCTCAAATTGGTAGAAAAGGTGCAACGCGATTTAAACAAATTTTTATTCAAGGATTAAAAGAATTAGGTGGTAAACGGGCTTATGAATATTTTAAAGATCGTGAAGGAGAAGTTGTTAGTGGTACTGTCATTAAAAAAACAGATAGTGTAATTGGATTAAATATTGGATTAGATGTTGTAACATTTATGCCTTTAGATGAAATTTTACCAGGTGAAAGATGTGAAGTAGGTACTGTAATGAAAGTATGTATTACAAAAGTAGAAGAAACTGGAAAAGGTCCTAAGGTTTTTGTTTCGAGATCTAATCGTGATTTAATCAAACGTTTATTTGAAATGTATATACCAGAGGTTGCAAGCGGAGTAATTGAAGTAATGGCAATTGCAAGAGAACCAGGTAGTCGTACTAAAATTGCGGTTAAAAGTAATAATCCTAATGTTGATGCAAAAGGTTCTTGTGTCGGTCTTCAAGGCTCAAGAGTAAAACAGATTAATGAAGCTTTATCAGGTGAAAGAATTGATATCTTTAATTGGAGTGACAATCCTATAATTTTGATTGCTGAGGCTTTGACTCCCGCAAAAGTTATTTCGGTTTTAACTGATGAAACAACAAGAAAATCGACTGTAATTGTACCAGATGAGCAATTTTCGCTTGCTATTGGTAAAGGTGGTCAAAATGTTCGACTTGCTTCTTTAACAACTGGTTGGAAAATTGATATCAAAGATGAAACAACGGCATATCGCGATGGTATTAGTTTTACACCTAACGTTTATGGATATTAGAGGTGAATTATGAGTGGTAGTTTAAAAGTAAGAAAAGTGCCACTTCGCAAATGTGTGGCAACGAATGAACAACATCCTAAAATGGAAATGTTTAGGATTGTTAGAACACCTGATAATGAAGTTGTTATTGATTTAACGGGTAAAGTAAGAGGACATGGTGCATATCTTAGTAAGAAAAAAAGTGCCATTATGCTTGCTAAAAGAAAACAAATTCTTCATCATCATTTAGAAATAGAAATACCAGATTATATTTTTGATGAATTATTAGAGTTATTAAATGAGGGAAAATAAATTTGAATAAAGTATTAAATTTACTTGGATTAGCAAGAAGGGCTGGTAAAGTTATTCTTGGGACTGATTCAGTTATTAAGGTTTTACCAACCAAACAAATAAAATTAATTTTTGTAGCAACTGATGCATCTGATGCTACATATGATAAAATTGATAAAAAAGCTTATTTTTATCAAGTACCTATCATAAATAAATATTCTACAGAGGAACTTTCAAAAGCTCTTGGCATAGAAGTTATTAAGATAATTGGAATTTCTGATTTAGGATTTGCTAAGGCTTTAAAAAAGGAAATAGAAAGAGGTGACTTTTAATGAAAGTTAAAGAACTTGCAGAAAATTTAAAGACAACCACGGTTGAACTCATTAACAAATTATCTAATGTTATTTTTACTGAAAAAATAACTGAAGAATATGAGGTTTCTAAAGATTTGGAGAAAAAACTTGCAAAAATGTATGGAGTTTCTTATCCTTTTAAATCAAATAAACCCAAATCATTAAATAGACCAGCTGTTAGAATTGGTTCAAATAAACAAGAAGATGAATTAAAATCAAAATCTTTTTCTAATCAAAAACCATCAAAGAGTTCTATACCAAATAACTCTAAACCTGTTTCCAATTCTTTAAAATCATCTGAAAAGAGGGAAAATCAAAAAAATTCTGTAATACAAACAAATAATAATTCACATAATAATAACAATAGTAATAGTAATAACAATAATAGTGGCAATAGTAAACAACAACCTAAAACAAATATAAAATCCCAACCAAGACCAAAATATGTTGAAGAGATTATTGTTCCTCGGGTTGATGAAAAAATATTAGAAAAATATGGTGACTATTTAGAAGAAGATGAGTATAATTTAACAAGAGAAACCAGAAGTGCTAGAGTCAAAAAAGCAGGCTCATCAGAAAATATTACAGATATCAAGCAGCGCAAAAAAAATAGCAATAAAAATAAAAATAATAATGCCAAAAAAGAAAAACGTACAAGCAATATGCCTAGTAATGATAAGTTAGAAGATCATGTTTTATATTTTGAAAGTGGTATGAGTGTTATGGAAGTTGCTAATGGACTGGGTGTTAGTGTTACGGAGCTTGTTAAAAAATTGTTTGTATCAATGGGAATTATGGCTAGTGCTACCCAAGCGTTAGATCGTGATACAATAGAACTGATTGCTATTGAGTATGATTTTGAATTGAAAGATAAAAAAATTACAGATATGACACGCTTTGATGAATTAGAAGTAGAAGATAAAGCAGAAGATTTATCTAGTCGTCCAGCAATCGTTACAATTATGGGACATGTTGATCATGGAAAAACAACGCTTTTAGATACTATTCGTTCTAGTCATGTTGTAACAGGAGAAGCAGGAGGTATTACGCAACATATTGGAGCGTATCAAGTTGTTAAAAATAATAAAACAATAACTTTTATTGATACACCAGGACATGCCGCATTTACTGAAATGAGGGCAAGAGGTGCGCAAATTACCGATATTGTTGTTCTTGTAGTTGCATCAGATGATGGCGTGATGCCACAAACAAAAGAAGCAATTGAACATGCTCAAGCAGCAGGCGTACCAATTATTGTTGCAATAAATAAAATGGATAAACCGGGAGCTAATCCTGACCGAGTTAAAACCGAATTGACGGAATATAACCTTGTTAGTGAAGATTGGGGTGGTGATACCATTTTTGTTAATATTTCTGCTTTAACTGGTAAAGGTGTGGATGAATTATTAGAAATGATTATTCTTGTAAGTGATTTAAAGGAATATAAGGCTAATCCTAATCGTCTTGGTATCGGAACTGTAATTGAAGCACGACTTGATAAGGGAAGAGGTCCAATTGCTACACTTCTTGTTCAAAATGGAACGATTAAAGTTGGTGATATCATTGTTGTGGGTACAACTTATGGTAAAGTTCGCTCAATGGAAGATGAACTTGGAAGATCGGTTTTAAGTGCAGGGCCATCTAAACCAGTATCAGTAACAGGTCTTGTAGAAGTGCCTTTTGCAGGAGAAAAGTTCATGGTTTTAAATGATGAAAGAAAAGCAAGGGAAATAGCAGAAGTTCGAGCTCAAAATAAATTCAATGAAGAAAAAGGTGTCGGTAAGGCAGCATCTTTAACAGATTTATTTAAGAATGAAAATGCTGATAAAACCCTTAATTTAATCATTAAATGTGATGTTCAAGGTTCTATTGAAGCTATTAAAGGATTACTTGAAAAAATAAATATTGAGGGAACGAATATTAATATAATTGGAGCTCGGGTTGGTGGTATTACAAATAATGACATTATTTTAGCGGTTGCTTCTAAGGCTATTATTGTGGGATTTAATGTTCGTCCAACTTCACAAATTAGTGATTTTGCCAAAGAGCAAGGAGTTGAGATTCGATTATATAATATTATTTATAAACTTCAAGAGGATATTGAAAGAGCGGTTAAAGGACTTCTTGATCCTGTATTTGAAGAAAAGATTACTGGTCAAGCAGAAGTTAGAGAACTATTTAAGGTTAGCAGAATTGGAACAATTGCCGGCAGTTATGTAACGAGCGGAACTATCTTTAGGAATGGTGGTGTTCGTTTGATTCGTGATAGTATTGTAATTTATACTGGCAAAATGGCTGGCCTTCGTCGCTTTAAAGATGATGTTAAAGAAGTGAAAGCAGGGTATGAATGCGGTATTACAATTGAAAATTATAACGATATTAAAGTGGGAGATATTATTGAGTGCTTCGTTATGGAAGAAGCAGAAAGAGAGTAATGAATGGCATACCGAATTGAAAGAGTAGAAAAGATTATTGAAAGAGAACTTGCAAATATTCTTTTTGATAGTACGAATAATAATAAATTGAAATATGTTTCAATTACCAAGGTTTCATTAACTAATGATTTATCCATCGCAACGGTTTATTACACCGTTTTAGGAAATTTAGGAGAAATTGAGTCAACAAAAGAAGATTTAGAGAAATCTAAAGGATATCTAAGAAGCATACTTGCTAAACGAATTGATTTAAGAAAAACACCTGAACTGCGGTTTAAATATGATGAATCTTTAGCTTATGGGAACCATATTAATGAAATTTTAGAAAATTTAAAAAAATAAATACTTCCCCTTTACAAGGGGAAGTACTTAATATAGGTGATATATGTCGCAAAACGAAGAAATTTTAGGAAGAATTAAAACAAAATTATCACTTGTACCCAAAAAACCTGGTTGTTATCAAATGTATAATCAAGAGGGAGAAATCATATATGTTGGTAAGGCTAAAATATTACAAAATCGCTTAAAAAGTTATTTTACTGGAAGTCATGATGCCAAAACAACAAGAATGCTTCAAGATGTGGTTGATTTTGAATATATTATTACTCATTCTGAATTAGAAGCATTTTTATTAGAATCTAACTTCATTAAAAAAAATCGTCCTAAATATAATATTTTATTAATGGATGATAAAACTTATCCTTATATTGTTTTAACTAAAGAAGAAAATCCTCGTATTTTATATACAAGAGATATAAAAAAAGAATTCAGAAGAAAAAATCAATATGTTTTTGGTCCCTATCCAAATGCAAAGGCTTGTAAGGACATTGTTGAGATTTTAAATAAAGTTTATCCGTTTAGAAAATGTAATCATATTCCGAAAAAGAAATGTTTATATGCTCATTTAGGTCAATGTCTTGCTCCCTGTGAAAATGATATTCAAAGAAGTGACTATGATGAAAATATCAAAAGTATTGTACGTTTTTTAAATGGTAATAATACAGAACTTGTCCAAAGAATAAATCAATTGATGATTGAGGCATCGACGCAAATGCGCTATGAAGAAGCAATTGAATATCGGGATTTATTAACATCAATTGATACTGTGGTACAAAAGCAAACAATGGAATTAAATGATAATATTCCTAGAGATATTTTTGGTTATTTTCAAAAAGATGGGATGATATCCATTCAAGTTCTCCATATGCGTCTTGGAAAAATTATTGAGCGTAATGGTGAAATTTTTGATTTAATAGAAAATGTTGATGATGCAGTTTTATCCTATATTTATCAGTTTTATGATAGTGGTTCAAATATTCATCCCAAAGAAATTATTGTACCATATCTTGAGGGAATGGAAATCATTGAAGAATTATTAAACATTAAAATGACAACACCTGTTAAAGGAATTAAAAAGCAGTTATTAGAAAATGTGATGGAAAATGCCAAAAACAACATTGATAATTTAAAAAAATTACGTCTAATTGAAATATCTAAAACTATGATTCCCTTACAAGAACTTGCCAAAAGATTAAATATTGCATATCCCAAAACAATAGAATTATTTGATAATTCTAATATTCAAGGGGCTAGTGCCGTAAGTGCAATGGTTAAATATGTTGATGGTAAACCTGTACCTAAAGAGTATCGTAAATATAAGGTGAAAACGGTAAAAGGGCCAGACGACTATCATACAATGATGGAAGTGATTGAAAGAAGATATCGTAGACTTCTTTTAGAAAAAGAAAAATTACCATCCTTGATTATTGTAGATGGTGGTAGAACACAAATTAAGGCAGCTTATACTATTTTGAAAAAACTGCATATTGAAGATAAAATCAATTTGATTGGTCTTTTAAAAGATGACAGACATAGAACAAGAGCGATAATGACGACAAAATATGAAGAACTTGCTATTGATAAAAAAAGTGATTTATTTTTATTACTAGAATCTATGCAAGATGAAGTACATCGTTTTGCCATAACCTTTTTTCAAAAAACACACAATAAAGCAACTTTCAATTCAGTATTAGATGAAGTGGAGGGAATTGGTAAAAAACGCAAAGCAATTTTATTAACTTATTTTGAAACAATTGCGGATATAAAGAATGCTTCAATTGATAAATTAAAGTCACTGGGGCTTCCCAATGATGTTGCAAAAAACCTTTTAGAAAAATTAAATCAATCAAGTAACCTCTAATTAATTTTAAGCATAATATACCAATGAAAGTGTGGGAAGAAAATGCCGATAAAGAGGTTTTTAACAATCAGAGAAAGACAAATTTTTGAACTATTAATACAAAACAATGATACTGAAGAGATTGCCACAAAATTGAATATTAGTAGTAAGACTGTTCGTAATCATATATCAAATGTAATTCAAAAATTAGGGGTTAAGGGAAGAAGCCAAGCAATATTAGAACTAATAAAAATGCATGAAATAACATTATGATTTTGTCGAAAGGAGTGAAAGTATGCGACTGGTATATGGCACTATTAGAGGCTTTAGCGACGATACAAGAATTTTTGAGATTCTTTTAAATCATAAAATACAAATGTTTTATTTATCAAGAAGTCAATATAAAAAATTTAAACCATATATAAGTGAAGGACTAGTCGTTCACTTCACTTGCAAAGATGAAAGAATTGAACAAAGTGGATATAAAGTTTATGAAGTGATTAGTTTTGTTAAAATGATGAGGCATCTTCCAAGAAAGACGATTATTTATTATGATCTTTCAACAATTAAGCAAGGTGTAAAGAAAATTCTTAATCGAGATGGATATCGAATGTTTTTAGATTTAGAGTTTACAATGCCTCCCCATGGATATAATCATGGTGGTGGTTTTGTTTCGGAAATTATTCAATATGGATTTTATCTAGAAGATAGCGAGGGTAATGCCATTTCAACAGATTGGGGAATGATAAAACCTAAACATCAAATTGGTATCAATTCAAGAACAGCTGAATTTTTAAAAACAACCGAGGAGTCGATTAGAAATGCTCCTTCATGTTATCAATTTTATAATAAATTAAAAAATATTTTATCATTATATCAACCAACAATTTATGTATGGGGTCGCAATGATATTATAATGCTTGATGCCTTTTATCAACTTCATCATTTAAAACCGCTTGCAGATAGGAAAAAATTTGTCAATTTGATGCAAATTATTAAAAATTATTATGGAATCAAAACGGATATAGGATTGTTTAATGCTTATCAATTATTTAATACAAAAGCTAAAACTGAACAAGATCACAATGCTTTAAATGATTCTATTGTTACATCAGATGTTTTTCATCTTTTTCAAGAGGAATTAAATAATAATATTGAATAAAAAATGATTACAATTAAGCCAACTTTCATTCTTAAGTAAATTGGTTTTATTGTAATCATTTTATTTTTTAATTCTTAATTCTTAATTATTAATTATTAATAACATTAATAATAGGTACAATCAAAGGTCTTCGTTCAATTTTTTGATAAATAAATTGATTCAGTCCTACTATAATTTGTTTTTCAAGAGCTTTTATATTTATATTTTTGTGTTCTTTTAGTCCATTAGTAAAAAGATCAAGTGTTTTTTGACGAATACTATTTTCTAGTGATTTAGATGACTCGAAGTCCGCAAAGCCACTAGATTTAACGACTACACTACCGATTAAACGTTTATGTTTGGTAATAGTAAAAGTGATTGCCAAAAGTCCTTCATCTGCCATATGTTTTCTTTCTTTCAAGATATTGCTATCTACATCACTTAAGGAAGCATCAATGTATACTTCTGATGCAGGAATTTTTTTCTTAAAAACTTTTGCTCCTTTATCATTGAAAGCAAGAACATCACCAGTATCGAGAACAAAACAGTTTTCTTTTTTCACACCAGTTTCACTAGCAATTTTAGCATGTTCTTTTAACATTAAATATTCACCATGAACAGGCATAAAATATTTTGGTTGCATAAAGGAAAGCATCATTCTAATTTCATTTTGTGAAGCATGGCCTGTTGTGTGCGTATCGGTTAGAGGACTATTTTGAATAACATGGGCGCCAGCATGGACTAGTTTATTTATATTTCGATTGATGAATAATTCATTACCAGGAATCGCTTTACTAGAATAAATGACAGTGTCATTTGGTAATAATTTAATTTGTTTATGGGTTCCATTCGCAATTCGTGACAAGGCGGCCATCGGCTCTCCTTGAGAACCTGTACAAAGGATTGTAACAAAATCGGTATTTTGCTTTTTTAATTCTCTTGAATTTAAAACCCAACCTTTAGGATAGGTAATATATTTTAGTTTACTAGCAATTTCAATCGTTTTTTCCATACTATGACCGAAAACAACGACTTTTCTACCTGAAGCAATAGAGGCTTCTATGATTTGTTGAACTCGGTAAACATTTGAGGCAAAAGCTGCAACAATAATTCTTCCTTCAATTTGGGAAAAGAGATTCATTAGAGTAATACCAACTTTTTTTTCACTTGAAGAAAATTGAGAGATATCTGCATTGGTACTATCAGCCATTAAACAAAGTACACCCTCCTTGCCAAGAGAAGTCATTTTATAATAATTTGATTTTTCACCTATTGGCATAAAGTCAAATTTAAAATCGCCAGTATTTACAATATAGCCAAGACGTGTTTTAATGGCAATTCCAAAAGAATCAGGAATGCTGTGGTTGGTGCGAAAAAAAGAAACTTCAAAATTTTTATATTTATAAATTGAGTTTTCAGTATACTCTTTTAAATTATAATTAATATTACTGAATTCTAACATTTTATTCTTTATAATACCAATTGCGATGCCACTTGCATAGATAGTTGGAATTTCTACTTGTTTCAATAAAAAGGGAATGGCACCTATATGATCTTCATGACCATGGGTAATAAAAAGGCCGACAATCTTTTTCTGATTTTGTTTTAAATATGTAAAGTCAGGAATGATATAACTAACGCCATGGACGTCGTCGTCTGCAAACAAAATTCCAGCGTCCATAATGATAATTTCATCATTACACTCGACAATATACATATTCATTCCAACTACGCCAAGGCCACCAAGAGAGTAAAGTTTAATATCATTGTTGGGTTTTTTACCTTTTTGTAAAGTTGTATTATTTTTCACAAATTTAATCCTTTCATAAAATTTTTATAATATCAAATTATTATACACCATTTTTAACTAAAAGTCAACTTGTTGAAATTCAGGATCTTTTATGCTATAATTTAAAACAAAGAAAATATTGAGGTTTATATATGAATCAACAAATTGCCCTATTTTTTGATATTGATGGAACTTTATTTGACAGTAAAACGAAATCAATTTTGCCATCAACAAAATATATGTTAGAAGAATTAAGAAAAAGACAAAATTATGATTTATATTTATCATCAGGAAGATCTTATGTTACTCTTGGTACGCTTAAACCATATGAAAAATATTTTAAAGGGATGAATTTAACGAATGGTCAAGAAATATATATGCATAATGATATATACTATGGTGAGGGAATAGATAAAGAAATCATCAAAGTTTTTTTACAACGTGCAAGTGAACAGAATATTTCACTAGGGCTTATTCTAAAAGATGAGATTGTGATTAACTTTTTTAATGAGGAAAGTTATCATAATTTTACAAATTATATCCAAGCTCGAGTTAGAAACTTGAATCATCAACCATTTGATACATCAAAAGAAGTTTTACAAATTTGGATTTTTGCAAGTAATGATATCATTGATGCATATCGTAAAGAATTTACAACTTTAGATTTCATTGATTGGGGTAATTATGGGGCTGATGTTTTACCAAGTGGTTTATCCAAAGCTAGTGGAATTCATAGAATTGCTAATATGATGGGATATCAAAAGAAAAATATGTATGCTTTTGGCGATGGGGATAATGATGCCTTGATGTTTCAAGCGGTAGGAACTAGTGTTGCGATGGGCAATGGTAGTAGGCTTGCTAAAAGGAGTGCAACAATGGTTACTGATGATATATCTAATGATGGTTTATACAAGGCAGTAAAGAAGTTAAATTTATTATAGAAGGGGAAAAAATGAAATTTGTTAGTTGGAATGTGAATGGTCTTAGAGCTTGTATGAACAAAGGTTTTCATACATTTTTTGATCAAATGGATGCTGATATTTTTGCTATTCAAGAAACCAAAATGCAAGATGGTCAAGCAGATTTACAAAAAAATGGTTATTATTATTATTTAAATAGTGCAATTAGAAAAGGTTATAGTGGAACCTTAATTTATACTAAGGAAAAACCTCTCAATGTTACATATGGTTTAGGGTTAGATAAACATAATGATGAAGGAAGAGTAATTACCCTAGAGTATGATCATTTTTATTTTGTTACAGTTTATTCGCCAAATAGTAAAGAAGGATTACAAAGGCTTTCATATCGGATGGAATTTGAAGATGATTTAAGAGAATATTTGGTAAAACTGAAACAAAAAAAAGAAGTTATTCTTTGTGGCGATTTAAATGTTGCTCATGAGGATATCGATCTTGCCAATCCTCAACAAAATCAGTTTCATCCTGGTTTTTCTAGGGAAGAACGAGATAAGTTTAGTTTACTTTTGTCAAGTGGCTTTACAGATACTTTTAGGTATCTATATCCTCAAAAGGTAATATATTCATGGTGGAGTTATCGTTTTTTAGCAAGAGAAAAAAATATAGGTTGGCGTATAGATTATTTTATTGTTTCTAATCAATTGCAAGAGCATATCAAAGAGTCTAATATTATGACGCATATTTTAGGTAGTGATCATGCTCCTGTTGTTTTAGAAATAAATTTATAACTTTTTATTGTAAAATAAATTTAAGTTTGTTATAATTGAAGTATAAATGAAAAGATATGAAAGGAGATAAAATGAAAACATTAGTTAAGGGTTTTTTTATGATGTTTTTAATGGCTTTTACTTATCTAGATGTGATGAGTTGTAGGCCAATTTATAATAATATTCAAATCTATCAGTATGATGGTCTTGCATTTCGTTTAAAAGAAGAAGAAGAATTATCTAGATATTCTAATTATTATTATTCACAATATGATGAAATGTTTTTAGAGGGGTATACTTTTTTAGGATGGATTGCAACTAATCATTCATTTGAAACCATTGATGACATTTTGGCATTAGAAATAGACAAAACTTTTTTAACCCTCAATGAAAAAATTGAAGGTACGTCTTATACTTCAATCAAATATTATCCACTTTTTATTGAAAATGAGAAATTGGATACCTTTTTACAAACATCAGAACTTGCTAGAGTTAAAATTGAGGTGATTACAATTCAAGATGGTAATATTGGTGAAAGGGAAGAATATGTAACAACGCTTTTTGAAACTTATGAAAATGCAATAAATGCTCCGAAAGAACTTACTGGATATCAATTTATTGGTTATTCTAAAGAAAGGGTTCAATATGAGAATTATCAAAAAGATGGTCTAAATGAGGATATAAAACTGGATATAAAAAGTAAAATTGAAAAAAGTAGAAGTATGATTCTTTATGCTTACTATCAAAGTATTTGAAAATGAAAATAAACACATCATTAAAAGTAAAAGTTTGGTTACTTTCTTTTCTTCATTTATTAGTTGATGGAATATGTGCATATACTATCTTTAATAGACTCTATATTACTGAATCTAATACGATTATTATTATTGTTTTTATTGGTTATAATACTTTGGCCTTTTTATCGCAACCACTATTTGGTTATATAATGGATAAAATAGGAAACGAAAACATTGTTTTAACTATTTCTTTAATTATGTTGGTTGTTGGTTCTGCCTTTCCTTTATCTAGATATTTGAGTTTATTTTTGATTGGAATCGGCAACGCTATGTTTCATATTGTAGGTGGCAAATATAGTATCTATCTTTCTTGTGATAAACTTGCTTATTTAGGTCTTTTTGTCTCACTTGGTGCTTGTGGGCTTGCACTAGGAACCTATTTATATAAAAGTATTGTATTGAAAATATTTGTTGTTTTAACTCTTATTTTAGGTAGTATTTGCCACTTTCTAAAAGATGAAATAATAATAGTTGAACCAAAACCATCTTTTAAAATATCAGACAAAAAAAAGATGAAATGTATTATGCTATTAATACTTGCGGTAACAATTAGAGCGATAATGGGAAAGACAACAACCCCATTGTTTGAGGCAACACCTGATGTGCTAATCGTAATTGCTCTTTTTGCTAGTTTAGGTAAAGCTTTCGGGGGAATCCTAGCTGATTTCATTGGTATTAGATGGACTGTGATGCTTACACTTCCTCTATCTTTGATAGGATATTTTTTCTTTAGAAGTAATTTATATATTTATCTTTTTTCCACACTTTTATTCAACACAACAATGCCACTTACTTTATTTTTGTCGAATAAAATGTTTCAATATTATGAGGGATTTAGTTTTGGACTTTTAGCTTCAGTTTTATTTATAGGTTATTTAATTGGGGAGTTGTATGTATATCTTAATCTTCCTTATCTTTTGCTTTTGTGTGTTTCAATTGTTTTAACCCTTTTTATCATTTTATATGTAAATCGGAAAGTTGAAAAAAGTGTATGATAAAAGCATTAATTTTGACTTTAATAATTGAAAATGGGATGTTATTCATTTTAGGATATAAAAATTATCGAATATATGTATTCTCTATTATAATAAATACGGTAACCAATCTTGCCCTTAATTATTTTTTGCTCAATTATCCTTTTCAGACATATTTGTTTTATGCAACAATATGTATTGTTTTAGAAAGTTTAATTGTTTTGATTGAAGGTTGCTTTTATCTGATATATTTTAAAAGTTTTAAAAAAGCTATAAAAATATCATTTATTTTAAATCTAACAAGTTTTTTAATCGGTCTTATCCTTAATTTTTTTCAAAATTTTGATTTGATAAAAGAGATATTTAAATAATGATAAAAAATACTACTAATTGACGAACCAATTAGTAGTATTTTATTCGTAAAAAGATAGTTTCAATTGATGGATAAAAAACTATTCATCATCATTTTTAAATTTGACTGCAGTTGAATTAGGCAAAATTTCAAAAGGATTTTGGTGATTAATACGATCTACAAATAAGATGCCGTTTAAATGATCGTATTCATGTTGAAAAACAACTGAGATATAGTTTTTAAGTCGTAACCTTGTGTGAACAAGGTTTCCGTGATTATATAAATTTGTTTCGACAGTGACTCGTTTAGCTCTATGCACATATCCATTGACCTCGCGATCAACCGAAAGACATCCTTCACCACCTTCTAAATAAGTTTTTTCTTCAGAGTAACTTAAAAGTTTTGGATTAATCATTGGGTAAAAATGAAAGTTACCATCTTCATCATAGGCTAAAATAACCAACATGTTTTTATTTATTCCAATTTGGGGTGCCGCAAGACCTACGCCAGGTCTTAAATTGTATTTTTTAGCAAGTTCATCATCTTGAGAGTTTATCAAATACTCAATCATAGTTTGAATTATTTTTTCATCGGCCTCTTTTAAAGGAAGTTCTACATCAAGGCATTTTTGACGAAGGATAGGATTTCCTTCTTTAATAATATCTTTCATTAAAATCATAATTTTGTTACCTCTTTGAATTTATTATACTAAAAAAAGAGAATAAAAGAAATAAATTAGACTTAGTTTTTAAAAAATTTTTGATTAACCAAATTTATGTTTCATATCGTATTCTAATCTATCTTATCATCTATAGTAGTTGCACTAGTATTATTATAAATAATGACATTGAAATGCTTCATGTATTGTGAAGAATAGAATAATATTTATTTTAAATTTTACTAAAGAACCATTAGAAAATCATATGTAATTTATCAATTGTGAAGAGGTCTATTTTTATTCCATACTTGTAATGATACTAGATGATGAAGAGCAATTCATTATTGTTCATTTTAGTCAATATTTGAGTAATAGTTTGACCGATTGTAGTTTTTATGTATGTATTTGTTTGAGGTAGAAAGAATAGTGAGCAGTTTTGCCAACAATAGGCATTAGAATTAGACTGGTTGAAGAGGGAGAATAATTTTTATATGGTTCTTTATTTGCTTCTTTCAATATTTCAATAGTTTCTGCCTTGAACAATCTTTTGGCTATTTGGTAATGTTGATATGTTTTGAAATTTTTATCATTTACATGTATTCTATGATGTACTTTTATGGTTGATAAGTTATAAATAATCAATATTTTTTTTAGTAATGAATGAAAACAAGTTTATTAATGATTATTCAATCAAAAAAGGTTCCTTCTAGAACCTTTTTGAGAGTTTGGTTTAAATTACCAACGTGCAGTACCAATAATTACTAATAAAAAATAATATATAAATATTATTTATTTAATTTTTTTTACAAATATTGACAAAATATACACACAAAAAAATGTATAATAAAATCGAAAATTATTTAAATATATAATGGAGGTTAAGTATTTATGGAATCTAAAAAAATTATTAATACTAAAGTAAGAGATATTAAAATACAAATTATTTTAAAAAATGAAAAATTAATAATCAATTGCTTTTTTGATAACCAAATCACTTTTATTAATTATATTTTATTTATTAATTTTATAGATAATTATAATTGCAATTACCCAATAATAATTAGAAATGATAATAATAATATATTTGTTACCAATAGTATGCCAATAAATTATGATTCAATGGAATATTGTTATGAAATTGAAAGTTTAAATTTGTCTAAAAGTTTAAGTGAGTTTACTATAAATTCATATATAAAACAATTAGAAATTCAAAAAATAGTAAAAAAAGATATAGAATTTTTTAAAAATATTTCACAAAAAAATATTAATTTAGAGTTATTTAAAATAAATGGAAAATCTTTAGAATTGATAGATTATTATTATGGGGATTATAATAATCAAACATTATGTGAATTTTTATTATAAAATTTTATATTTAAAATATTTTAATGGAGGAAAAAATTATAAAAAAAGAAGAAAAATTTATAGTAAGTTTAATAAGGAATGAAAATCTAGAAAATGATTATTTTGCAGACATTGATTGTCAGGAAGTGCTAAGATTATTATATAATCAAAAAATATTTTTAAGGTTTTATTCTAAATTATTAAATATTAAAAAATTTTTAAATATTGCAAATAAAATTCATAGTATAAAAAAATATTTATTAGTAAAAAAAAATATATATAATGAAGTATTTATTGAATTAATAAAGCTACTTGAAGAAAACCATATAAATTATATCCTTTATAAAGGAATAATTTTAGAAAAATTAATATATGATTTACATAATATAAGACAGTTTGATGATATAGATATTATTATTAGTAATGATGAAGAGGAAAAGTTTGTAGATTTAGTTAGAAATAAATTTAAAAAATTTAAAGATATAAGGAATAAAACAATTGAAATTTGTGGAGAAAAAAAGATATTAGTAATATATAAAAAACAAGTTATTACTATTGAATTAAAAACAAAATTTCATTTGTATAAACCTCTAATAAAAACAATTAATCAAATAGAAATATTATCTAATAATGTAAAAACATTTAATTTAAATGAAACATTTTGTTGTTTAATTATATATTATTTAGAGTTTACAAGAAATATAGAGTTTTTAAGAAATCAAAAAAAAATAAATTTACAATATGCAATTGATTTATATTTGTACATAAAAAAATATTTTATTTATTTTGACTATCATGAAATAATTTTTATTTTACGTTATAATAATGTTTCATTAAAAATGGTATCCAAAATATTTTTAGAGTTAAGTTATATTTTTAATGATAAAACTATTTTATTGAAATGTAAAAAGTTATTAAAAAATAAAATTAAAGATAATGATGATTTATTAGATAATTTGGCTATATTTGATAGATTTTTTAATAATTTAGAATTAATTAAATATTTTGAAAAATATTATTTAGGTTATTTTAATTTTACAAAAAGAAATAAGGTATTACCTCATCATTTAGTATTTTACAACAATATAATAACTGATTTTAAATACATAAAAAAAGATAATCTTTTATATATACAAATAAAACCTAGAATGGAAGAAAATATGGTAATTCATTTAAATATATTTGGATATAGAAAAACTGGTGAATTTATAGATCCATATATACCTATAACTTTACGTATGATAAATAATAATATAATAAAAAGTTTATTTTATGCACCAACATTTAATTCTTTATATGATTATGAAAAAGAAAAGGAATTTTATTATGGGTATATTGATGAAATAGTTAAAATTAAGAATGGATTAGTAGAAACAACTTTAATAATTGATTTAAATAAATTTCCTCATTATTTAGATATAAATAGAAATATTGGATTTAATATGTATTTGTATAAATTAAAAAATAATTCTATTTTTAAATGTTTTTGTATACAGCCATATTATAGAAAACCATTATTGATAAAATAAAATGTAGGTATTAATTATGAAAATTATAATTACTAAAACATATAAGGAAGAATATCAGATTAAAGTTCATAATAATTTAATCAAAATAATTGTATTAGGAAGAATATTTGATGATATTAAAAATATTATTGAAAAAATTCTTTTATTTATAGATAATGGTATTAAATTTCAAGAAATTGATGGAGACTGTATTTTAATTTTTAATTATAGAGGTTTAGATTATATATATATATCCAATACATCAAATGTCATATTATATTATAAAAATATAAATAATATGCTGTTAGTAACAGATGATTACTATAATTTATATTTAAAAAAAGAAATAATTGAAATTGATAAACAAGCTATATTAGGAATTATACAAAGAAATTATTTTTTTCCTTTTAATAATATAAAATTAATAGATTATGGAACTTTAGTATCAATAGATAATAATAAATTAAAGATACTTTATCAAAATTGTATTGAAAAGGATATAAAATATAATTTATATACTTTTAATGATTACGTAAAAGAAGCAAAAAAATTGGTTATTAAGTCAGTAGAAAAAAGAACAAAAGGAATAAATAGTAAAATTTGTGTTTCAATGAGTGGTGGAATAGATTCTATTGTAATTGCTTATTGTTTATATTTATTAAAGAAAGACTTTATTTGTATACATTGGACATCAAATAAATATTATCAAGTGGATGAAAGTAATTTTGCAGTAGAGTTTTGTAAAAGATATAATATTCAATTAATATTTATTGATATGTCTGATAAAATTAATAATATAGATGAATATTTATTATTAAATGAAAATATTATATATCCATTTATTCATACAAGTATTTATTGGTGGGATAAAACCTACCAATTTATGAAAGAAAAAAATATAAAGTATATTTTAAGTGGATTAAATGGTGATGGAATTTTTGGAGGATATTTACAAAGATTTAATGACGATAAAATATTTATAAATGTTAGTAGTTTTTTTAAAAAATCGTATTTAAATCATTTAAATGGAATTGTAGAATTTATAGATGTTCCATATGTTATAAATGAACAAATAGAAGGAAAAAAAACATTTATTAAATGTGAAAATGTTAAGTCAAATAATCAAAGACTATATGCGGTTTTATTACAAAGAGAAGCAATGAGATTATATTTAGCTAATAAATATAATGTAATAGATATAAATCCATATATAGATAAAGATTTAATATCTTTCTCAAATAGTATTCCTAAAATTTATAAAGCATTACCTTATGGTGGAAAAATCATTGCTAAACCTATTTTAAAATTTGCTTTTAAAGAAAATATACCTTTTTCTATAATTTCAAGAAATTCAAAAAGTTGTTATGGAGTTTTAAGTGAAAAATTATTATTTAATTCAATTGATAAAATAATTTATAAAATAAATCAAATTAAGAAAAGTAATTTTTCTTGTTTCTTTGATTTTAAAGTTATAGATAAAATATTAAATAATAAAAATGAAATAATAAAATATAAATTTTTAATAATAGATACAATATTGGTTTTTAATTGGTTAAAAAAGATGGAGGAAAATTATGAAATTAAATATATCTAAAAATGTTGATATTACTTTAATAGATGAAGAAGCAATTATTACTAATTTAAATAATGGACAATTTATTTCTATAAATTATACAAGTTATTGTATTTTAGATTTAATAAAAAAGGGAAAAACTTCGTTTGAAATTATTCAATTTATGAAAGAAAAATATAATATAGATACAAGTATAATTGAAAAAGATTACAACGAATTTGTTAATAGTATGATAAGTATTGGAATATTGATAAATGAATGATATACTAAAATTTAATGTATTTGGTGAAAATTTTGAAATAAAAACGAATGATTTAGAAAATACAAATTTTATATTCAATATTTTAGGTTCAAATTGTAAAAATAATCATATAGCAAATAAGGAAAGTTACATATTTGAATATAATTTTGATAATAATTATATACCCAAAATTCATAAGAAAGGAATTAAATATGAATTATTAATTGGTAGTTTTATTTATGATAAAAACAATCAAGAATATAATATTTTTTATAAAGATGGAAGTTATGCAAAATGGTTATTTTTGAAAAAAAAGTTTATTTTCTATATAAAAAAAATATATAATAAAAGAAATATGTTTTTTCAGTATTTTTTAGATCCATTATCCATTGCGTTTTTAGAAAATAACAAAATAATTTTTCATGGAGCATTATTGGTTAATAAAACAACAAATGAAGGAGTAGCGTTGTTGGGAAAGTCTGGGTATGGTAAGACATCAATATCTATAGAATTAAATAATAAATATAATTATGAAATTTTGAGTGATGATGTTTTTTGTATAATAGATAAACAATTGAATTGTCAAGGAATTAATGTTGGTATTGGAATAAAAAAAAGTTTAGATAAGCAACCAATAGATTTTGATAGTGTTTTATTAACAAAAAGTAAAAAATATTATTTCCAAAATATACAATATCAAAATACTATAAAATTAAGTAAAGTTATAATTTTAGGAACTAAAAAAAATAATATATATCAAATAGAATTATTGAATAATTATAATTTTATAAAAAATATTTTAAATTATCAAACAAATATATTGAGTCCATTTTTAAACAAGAAAATAAATTTGTTAATTAATTTAGCTAATAATGTTGATAAATATATAGTTAATTATCCAAATGTATGTAATGTTAACCAATTATATATGGATATAAATGAAACATTTTGTTATGATAAATTAATGACTCTTTTGTATAACGAAGAATTGGTCAAAAATTCTTTTGAAATAAATTCTACGGATTTTGAACATATGACTAGAAATTATATAAAATCTATTTCATTAATTCATAAAAAAGGGGTTTCTTATGCTATAAAACTAATAAATACTTTGTTTCATAAAAATAAATATTTAATTGAACAAAACACTTTAAACTATTCTAGTATTGATTTTTGTAATTATGTTAGTAAAATTATTCCGATTTTACGTAAGATTGGTAAAGAAAATAATGAAGGTATGCTATGCTTAGAAAGATCAATATCTTTGTGTACAGCACTAATTACTATTGGAATTCCATCTCAAGTCGTAATTGGTAAATCTTCGTATCATATTACTAATTTATTCGAATTTCATTCATGGGTAGAAATAGATGAAATAGTTATTACTGATTCTAATATAATAAAAAAGCAATTTATTGAAATATCAAGGTTTCCCGTATTAAAAGTCTGAAAGGAGGTGTCAATAATGAATAATAATTATGAAAAGCCATCATATATTATTTTAGGTGATATGTTTGAATTAACTGGTTCAACTGGAAAAGATAATGATGATGGTTATGGTTATGATAAATGTGCTTAATTAATACGTTTATCAAAGTGGGAGGTATTAATCCTCCCTTATAGTTTTAAATGGAGGAAAAAAATGTGTTAAATGTATTTAAATTGGAAAAATTTTATTATGTTCCAAAATATGATTTAGTAATAGAAGCAAATGATTTGGATATAGAAGATATAAATAATATAGTTTTTAAGTATTTAGGTTGTAGAACAATTAATAAATTTAATAGCAAAACTAGATTGATAATAGGGAATAAATATTATGGGAATTCTGCTACAATAATTATAAGTAACAAATGTATGTTAAAGTGTAAATATTGTTATTCATCTTCTGGTACTAATTGTAATAATAGTTTTCTAAGTTTTAATAAATATAAAAAAATAGTAAATATATTAATAAATAATGCTAAAATTATTAATAAAAAAACTCCATGGATTGACTTAACTTTTCATGGCGGTGGTGAGCCAACATATAATTTTTCATTATTAAAAAGATTTATTCAATATGCAATAAAAAAATGCAAAGAAAATAATACTCTTTGTTTGAAAAGAATAATAACAAATGGTTTTTTTAGTATAAATCAAGCTAAATGGTTAAGTGAAAATTTTAATGAAGTATGTTTTTCAATTGATGGACCTTCAGAAATAAATGGTTTTACTAGGCAGAGTATATCTGGTAAGGACATTACAATGATAGTAATTAAAAATGCTAGATACATTTCTGAAAATAATTGCAAAGTTAGTTTTAATACAGTATTAACCAATAAATCAATTGGATTTGGTGAAAAAATTGCTAAATTTTTTTTAAATAATGTTCCAAAATTATCATCAGTTCAGTTTACAAGATATGTTCCTACTATTGATGGAAATAATTTTATAAATACTATTAGTAATGATGAATATTTAAATATATATAAAGATGCTAGAAAAGTACTAAAAGAAAGAGCTAAATCTTTTATAGGTGAAGAATTGAGATTAAATGGATATTGTAAAGGAACTTCGTTAAATACAATATATTGTCATCCAAATGGATTTTTAACATCTTGCATTCAATTTGATAAAAATTCAAAAAATAATTTATATAAAATAGGGGAGATAAATAAAACTATAGAAATAGATAATAATAATGTTAATAATATAGTAAAAAATAATAATGATAAATTAAAAAATTGTAATAAATGTTTTGCATTTTATCATTGTGGAGGTGGTTGTAAAGCAATATATGATAATACTAATGATTTTAATTATAATTGGTGCCAACTTGTTTTTAAAATATTAAAGTTTTATATGATAGAAAAATTAAATAATAGTAATTTAAATATAAATTATAAAAAAAATGATATAGATTATAATCTAAAATATACTATTTTTAACAAGAGGTATACAAATGAAAACAATTAATACACATAAAATACTTGTAAATTGTACAAAAAAACAAATATTTATAATAATAATATTAATAATTTTAATGATAGCAATTTCCTATTTAAAATTAAAGAATTCATTAATAATAGTAGATATCATAGATAAAGTAGTTCCTAATAAAGATGTAAATTTGTTAATAATAATAATAATTAAAATGATTAGTATATCATTATCGTTATTATTATTAGATATTTTTAAAACATTTTTATCAACTAAGCTTGGTAATTATATTACTTCATCATTGAGAAGGACTGCTTTTGAGTGTGTATTAAATGCAAAATATTTAAAAATAAATAAATATAGTGATTCTCAGGTTATGTCAAGAATAACTAGAGAAACAGGGAAGATTGGAGAAGTTTATTTTGTAAATGATATTGTTGGCTTTTTTTCTGAAAGTATATTTTTATTAATTGTTGTTATAACAATGATTAAAATTGATAAAAAATTTGCAATAATTATTTTTGCTTTATTTCCTCTATTTTATTTTTTAGCTAAATTTATTTCCAAGATTAGTAAAAAAAATGATAAAGAATATATTGAGATTTTAGAAAGTGGTCAAGAATTAATTTTGACTTCATGCAAAAGAATAAAAAAAATTAAAATAACAAATGGCCACCAAAAGGAAAATGAAAAATTTAATTTATGGCTTGATAGCCTTTATAAGCATAAAAAAAAGACTTCAATTACTCATAGCTTAAATAGATTTATAATGGGAGATTTAATAATAAATATAATGTATATTGTAATAATTTTTATTGGAATATGGTATATTATAAAAGATTTTAGTACTATAACAACTGGTATATTAATATCTTTTTTAACAATAATACCTAAAATTTATAGCTCTTTTAGAGTGCTATTAAATGTAAATATTTCTTCAAAAATTATAAAAAATTCTATGGAAAAGCTGGATGAAATTTATAGCATAGAACCAGAAACAAATATATATGATGGTATTAATATAGACGATATCTATAGTATTGAATTTATTGATGTAAGTTTTAAATATGGTGATGGATTGTTCGAAGTAAAAAAATTAAATTTTAAAGTTGAAAAAGGAGAAAAATTAGGTATAGTAGGAATGTCTGGAGGAGGGAAAACAACACTTTTTGATTTAATAACTAGAATCATAATTCCTAATGAAGGACAAATTCTTATTAATAATATAGATTTAAATAAAATTAGTTTATTTTCTTTGAGAAATAATATTGCATATGTACAACAAGATTTAAAATTATTTAATGTTAGTATAAGGGATAATATTATTTATCCACTTGAATTTGATGAAAAAAATTATCAAAAAAGTATAGAAGAGGCTAAATTAAATAATTTAATTGAAAGTTTGCCAGAAAAAGATAAAACAAAAATTTCAAATTATGAGGATAATTTATCAGGTGGTGAAATTCAACGTATTAATATTGCAAATGCAATATACAAAAATGCTAAATTATTTTTATTAGATGAAATCACCTCAGCACTAGATGTAACAAATGAAAAAGATATATTAAGTAAATTATATAAAATGAATGATAAAATAATGTTGATTACTTCTCATCGTATTTATAATATTTTAAATTGTGACAAAGTAATTGTAATGAATGATGGTAAAATTATTGAGTATGGAACTATAAAACAATTAAGAGAACGAAAAAATTCTACTTTTAACAATATGTTAAAAAAGATTAGTGATAAAATATAAATCAAAAAAGGTTCCTCCTAGAACCTTTTTGAGAGTTTGGTTTAAATTACCAACGTGCAGTACCAATAATTA